>Ga0156061_139_pt1 | contig 18001 bp, 21 predicted proteins | sample RifCSPlowO2_02_FD_107714 | JGI IMG/M metagenome (GOLD analysis project Ga0156061, IMG submission 107714) | Candidatus Uhrbacteria bacterium RIFCSPLOWO2_02_FULL_48_12
CGTAAGCATAAAAGCATTTTTCTAAGCCCATACGAAAGTACGAAATAGTACGAATGTACTAAATTGGTTGATCGTATGAATAAGTGGGGTTTTCGTACCTTTCGTATAGTTTCGTAATTTCGTAAGCATAAAAGCATTATACCAGCCACTTCGCCGTAACCAAAACCGCGGCGGCGGCAATCAAAATAAAATAAATGTAACGCCTGACTATAGCCAGCCGAAGAGTGCCGTCAAAATGCGCGCGAGCCAAAGCCGCCACCGCATAATACTGCAAAGCGGACAAAAATGATTTCACGTCCGGACTTAAAGGCAAAAAATTCAAAACCCAAAAAAACTCACCGACCAGCAGTGATTCCACAACCAAAAAAAGCCAAGTATTCTCTGGCGTATATCGTTTAAGCCAAATAGCCCGATAATCCAAGAGAAAAACCACCAGTATAATAATAACGGTGGCTATCACATAAGCGTTGGCCGCCAAAAAGGGCGGCAATATAGTCGGATCAAGCAGTATGCGAAAAAATCCAGCGGCGGAGAGCCAAACTACGGCCACGTGCACCAAAAGAGAAGCGCTCTCTAAATGATGAACCGGATAACGATCTTCGGCTTCAATATGACGGCGCAGGTTTTCCCAATAAAACCCGATTAACGCGGCGGCCATAATCATGAGCAGTTGACGAGCCGTGATTGTTTCTAAAAATAAAATTAAAATTATAGCCACGGCGGAAAACAATATTGGCGTTGGCAGCAAATCCAGCCAGGCGCGAGGCCAAACTTGGAGCTCGCTGGAAATTAATCCCGGCTCCTTCAAACGCTCAAGGTGAATCAGCAAAAAACCCGCGGCCACAGCCAGCAAAATTGCCGCTCCCAGCCAATACAGCCAGAGAACTGGCCAGCGAACAGTGAAACCAAGAATAATTAATATGCCAAAGGAACTCAAAAGTGGCAGGAGGCGCAAGGTCATCGTAAGAATTGAAAATACTGAATTAACAATCGTGAATATGACAAACAGCGGCTAAGGCAACGGCTAGAACACAGAACTTAGAACCCAAAACGAAGAAACTAGAACTTGAGCCACGCTTGTGACTTAATGGCCTCACTAAGCATTGTCTGGCCTTTTGATAATTTATCAGCGTCGCCTTGATAACCGGCTTCAAGCTGAGTAAGAGCAATGACCAGCTGAAGATGCAAATCCTTATATTCCGGCGGAACAGTTAGATCCAAAAGATCCTGCCTGGCTTTAACGATCGCCCCTAAGCGCTGGCCAGCGGCTCCCGAGCTGTTTTCCGCAGCAAATTTTCGGACAATGGCCGCGGTCTTTGTTTCGTAAACACTTTTTAAATTTAAATCGCTCTGATAAAGGTTCTCGCGCCATGGTGCTGGGGCCGTATCGTGACCCAAGCGTTCGGCCGTATATTTGATTGCCCCGATCAAAACCAAAAAAAGCGCGACCAAGAAAACAAACAACCGAATATGCGGCTGACGAACAAACTTGGATAAGAATTTTTTAGGATGTTTGTTCATAGTGTGAAATGAGCCGGATCAAGACGCACCCACTCTTGAGTTGCCGGCGAAAAATTCTCAACGGTAAAAACATGAATCTGTTCTGTTTCATCGTAGATTGTCTGAACTCTAACCGTGGAACTGCCGCGCTTGCTATACAGGGCCTTTTCAGCCAAGCGTTTGGGTTCAGTCGTGCGTGAAAGCCGAAAACGACCAACCGGAGTTTTAATAATTAATCTCTCTATGGTGCCGGGTCGACCTTCCAGATTTTCGGTGGCGCGTGACTCAATTCTATGGTCATCCTCCATAGTTTCTATTAATTTTTGCCAGCGTTCATCGGTCATTTCATTGAGTATTTAGTATGCAGTATCCAGTATAACAAATAATGACTATTGACGGAAGATTAAGAAATTGATAAGAATAGCACACTGGAGTAGATATCAAGGCAAGCGAAAACAGAAGGCAGCAAATTGTCGGCCAATATCAACAAGGGAAGGAAAGGAGGCACGGTATGACGCTTGGCAATCTGGTACGAACGGCTATAGCGATATTCGTCATAGCCGCGGCTGCAGTGGCTTATGGCGAGATACATGAACTGCTCCGCAACCTCGGCATGAGGGAGGTGGACACTTTCCGTGTCATGCTTGTCTGGATGACAATCGCCTTTATCGTCGCTTACAAGCTGTTTCAGATCTTTGACCCGGGCACAGACACGGCCAAGGAGGCCTGAAACAAAACTCCAACGTCCCCCGTTTTCGCTCACAAGGGCCTGTACTTCGCGTGCCGGCCCTTGTTCTTGTTTAATCGCTTAAATTCATTCTAAATACTTTTTGTCTTTCAGCTCATCCGGCAAATACTGCTGACTAACCTCTTCTCCCCTCTTGGCATAATCTGGATTGTATTTGTAACCGCGGCCATAGCCAAAATCCTTCATGAGTTGGGTCGGCGCGTTTCTAATATGGAGCGGCACGGGCAAGGTGCCGTATTCTTTGATGTCGTCTTGAACTTTTCCATAGGCCTCGTAAAGAGCGTTGCTCTTGGGAGCACGCGCTAAATAAGCGACCACCTCTGCCAAGACCACGTTGCACTCGGGCAGGCCGATAAAGTGAGTGGCTTGGTATCCGGACACAGCCAGCGTTAATGCTTGAGGATCAGCCAAACCAACGTCTTCACTCGCAAAGCGAACAAGTCGGCGCGCTACATAAAGCGGATCTTCGCCGGCCTCCAGCATCCGGCCAAGCCAATAAAGAGCGGCGTTGACATCAGAGCCGCGAAGCGATTTATGAAGCGCGGATATAATGTTGTAATGCTCCTCTCCGCCCTTGTCGTATTTCAAGTAAGTTGCTTGCAGGGCCTCGGTGATATCCTCTTTGGTAATGTCTTTGGATTTTCGCCGCGCCGCGCCGCCGACCGCGAGTTCCAGAGCGTTCAGGGCCACTCTGGCATCGCCTTGAGAGGCGCGGCTCAAATAATCAATCGTGGGTTCGGAAACGCGCAGTTCCAAACGGCCAAAGCCGCGGACATTATCCTTCAGCGCTCGCTCAATGATGGCGCGAATGTTATTGGCGTCTAATTTATTCAAAGTAAAAACGCGACAGCGCGAAAGAAGAGCACTCACCACTTCAAATGACGGATTTTCAGTGGTCGCGCCAATAAGCGTCAAGATGCCATTTTCCACATACGGCAACAAAGCGTCCTGCTGGGCCTTGTTCCAGCGGTGAATCTCATCAACAAAAAGAATTGTTCGTTTGCCGTAAAGCCGGCGTCGCTCCTCGGCCTCTTCAATAACGCGCCGCAACTCCCCCACGCCTGAAGTCACAGCATGAAACATGACAAAAGCCGACTTGGTCAGGGCCGCGATAATACGCCCCAGCGTTGTCTTGCCCGACCCGGGCGGACCCCACAGAATTATGGAAGGAACCTCGTCGCCTTCAATGGCTTGACGAAGTAATTTACCTTCACCAACGATGTGCTCTTGGCCAACAAAATTTGACAATGATTCCGGCCTGATTCTGTCGGCCAATGGCGCCGATCGCTGGATTTCCTCTTTGTTTTTGGCATCAAATAAATCACTCATACGCCAAATACTAAATACTGCTTAGTGGAATACTACCCTATTTTACCCTTAAATTTACTCTAGGTGTAGCCCTAGACATGGGTCCGTAATCAAGGTAGAATGCCTCGGCCATATCATCGGCCAACCAGGCCAAAAAGGAGGGATAAAAATGAATGGTGCCCAAGCTCCGTGCATGGAAGACCATGCCGCCAGTGGCTGGCGCCGTTGGTCAATCAAAAAATGCTTCCGTCGTTTTATTCAATACGGCGGGCCATTTAAGGAGTTGACTCTCCGACTCAACGGCAACCCCAAGTGTCCAGCTTGCGACTCGCGTCGTAACGTCTGGCTGCAAACGTATCCCGAACCGCTAAGATACGTTTGCATGGTCCATCGTGTTGAGATTCTGGTTGAAACTCGAGGTTGGAAAAAGCGCTGGATACAGAGGGGGAGGCCATGACAAACACGGAGCCGTGATCCCTCGATCTATTTACATTAGATTCGGGGGATCATCACATTCATGGTCTAATCATTGAAGCTCGACATCATTCGTTGCATCTTTTACAATAATGGACGTATAACTAAAACATGGCGAGGTGTAGCGTAGCTGGTAACGCTCGGCCCGCCCTGCACCTTTCTTGTACCGGGGTATAGCGAAGTGGTATCGCGCACGGTTCGGGACCGTGAGATCGGCGGTTCGATCCCGCCTACCCCGATTTAGGAAAGGTGCTGGGTGAAGGAGGGTGTAGACTGGGTTTCCTCCTAGGCGGACCATCCCCGGGCTGACAATTCCCAGTGCCCCGACCAATTGAAATAATAGTTTATCGCAAATTATATTTATATAAATTCACGTTATATGCCCACCTCTCGCGATCTTGAACTCCTCTTTGAAATCGGTTCTCTCCGCCATATCTGCAGCGGCTGGCGCCAGCATTTAGCCACCGACTGCGCAAACGATCTTGAACATACTGTCCGAGTGGCTTTCCTTGCCCTTGCCCTTGCTCTCGCTCGTCAAGAATGACGGCCTTGTTTGGGTTATAGAAAAATTTTTTTATTTATCCCGTTAGAAATAATATCCCGCCCCTCTGCGACGTGGGTTACCACTTGGAACCATACCTGCGGGTGTTGGAATACCCCGAGGGAATTTCTAACGGGATCTACTCATAGCGCAGAGCTTCAATAGGATTTTTCTTGGCCGCTTGTCTAGCCGGATAAAGTCCAAATATAAGACCCACCGTGGCGGACACGCCAAACCCGAGTAAAGCCGCTGACAAAGGAAAAGAAAAAGTCCAATCAAGAGAATACACTCTGGAAAGCGCCAGGGCGGTTACAAATGAAAGGAGGGAGCCGAGGATAATACCGATGACCCCGCCGCTCACTGTTAGCATTATCGCTTCCAGAAGAAACTGCGTCATGATGTTCCCTTCGGTCGCTCCCACGGCCTTGCGCAAGCCGATCTCGCGCGTTCGCTCGGTTACAGAAACCAGCATTATATTCATAATCCCAATTCCTCCCACCACAAGCGAAATAGCGGCCACCGAGGCCAGAAACAAAGTCAAAATGTTAGTTATGACGCTCACTTGCTCAATGGCTTCTCCTTGCGTCTCCGTAAAAAAATCATCTTTGGCTGGATCGGTAATACCGTGGTTATCGCGCAAAGTCTGTTTAATATCAGCGACCGTCGCCGGGATCAACTCCTCGGAGGCCGCGCTCACAATAATGCGATTATAATGTTTAATGCCAAAAACATACTGCTGGGCCGTGGTATAGGGCATGATGCCTACCTCGTCAAGATTAAAAAAAGCCAACTGCCCCTTGCTCGGCATGGTGCCAATAATGCGAAAGTTCCGACCCTTAATTTTTATTTTTTGGCCAATCGGATCCATCTCGCCAAACAGCTCCTGCTTCACTTTGGCGCCAATGACAATCGCCTCGGCCCGACCAGTGACGTCTTCCGGCGTGATAAACGCGCCGCGATCGGGAGAAATATCAAATTGCTTAGCCATTTGCTCGGTGCCTCCAAAAATCGTAAACCAGTAGGTCTCCCCTTGATACTCGCCGCTCACGCCGCCGAAAACAATCGGCATCACATCCTCGGCATAAGGCACGTTAGATTTCTGTTTTAATGCCTTAAGATCGCGCTCTTTCAATGAATCGCTAAATGTCTGCACGACATCACTTGGCCCTTTTGGATGACGCCCCGGAACAACAGCAATAGTTTTTGAACCGATACCGCGAATTTGATTCAAAATTAAATCCTGAGCGCCATGGCCAAGCGCCACAACGATGATAATGGCCCCAACGCCAATAACAATACCAAGAATAGTCAGAGCCGAGCGCGATTTATTAATGCGCAATCCTCTAAAAGACGTTTTAACGCTATATAGCAAGGTCATTTACCCGCCTAAATTTTTAAAATAATTATGCAATAGTTTCTGTAACTGATTTCGACCCCAACCAGTTTTTAGCCACTTTTCTCTAACAAAAGCATCATTCTGATCAAGAAACGCCTCATAGTAAACAAGCTTTAGTGGTGTGCGCCCATTTGTTGATGGAACTTTTCCTGTGTTGTGAAGAAAAAAACGTCTTTGTAAATCACTGGTACAACCAGTGTATAACTTCGCATCTTTATCACTTTTTAACACATAAACATAGTACATAACAAAAATTTTGGCGGGTGAAAAATTAGGCGGGTGAATCATTTTTTAAAATTGTCATGAGCGTTCAAACGATGATCAACCCTTTGATCGCTCTCTATAAAACCATCTTTAATATTAATAATACGCGCGGCATGTTCGGCCGTATAAGTCTCATGGGTAATTAGAATAATTGTATGCTTGTCTACGGTGTTCAGCCGCTCCAAAATCTCCATCACTGCCTGACCGGAGCGTGAATCAAGATTGCCGGTCGGCTCATCAGCAAAAATAACCGATGGATTGGTCACCAATGATCTGGCAATGGCCACGCGCTGTTTTTCGCCGCCGGAAAGCTGGGACGGCTCAAAACTCAAGCGATGAGATAAACCGACCGCCTCCAAAGCCAAGCAGGCTCTCTGATCCCACTCTCTGGGTGATATATTAGAATAAAGGAGCGGCAGTTTAACGTTTTCTAAAACAGCCATGCGCGGCAATAAATTGAAGGCCTGAAAAACAAAACCCATACGGGCGTTCCTGACATGGGCTAGTTCAGAAGAAGAATACTCCTCAACTGTTTTGCCCTCAAACATGTACTGGCCGCCGGTAGGGTCATCAAGAAAACCTAAAATATGGAGAAGAGTTGATTTGCCGGAGCCGGACGGACCCATGATGGCGACAAATTCTCCGGACTCCACTGAAAATGTCAGGCCATGCAATACCGGAGTCGGCACCCCTTCGCTGTAATATGTCTTCTCTAAATTTTTTACTTCAATGAGTGCCATGGCGTGTTGCAGTATCCGCTATTTTGCTTTGGCAGCCGTGATTACTTTGTCTCCTTCTCTCAAGCCCTCCACGATTTCAATGTAGCCGTCAGAACCCTTTAAACCAGTCCTAACGGCCACCTCACGAATGGTTGAATCGTCGTTCAATACCTGAACTGTCTTTTGACCGTTTTTGACCGCCATCGTTCTTTGAGGAATAGCCAGAACATTATCACGCCGCTCACCCGCCACATCAATATTGGCGGTCATTCCTGATTTTATCCGGCCGTCACCGTTAGAGAACTGCAGAGTAATTTTGTAGGTGGCCACCCCCTCAATAATCTTTTCGGCCGGATCAATAGCTGACACCTCGGCTTTAAAAATGAGGTCATCGCCATAGGCGTCCAGCGTAACATCAGCCAGAGCGCCAACACTTATTTTGGCAATATCGGCCTCCGGCACATCGGCTTCAATGGCAAAATTAACAGATGAAATGACGGAGACAAACGGAACACTGGCCGTGATAATCTCCCCCGCTTTGGCTTCCTGTTTAGTGACAACGCCGTTGATTGGCGAGTTCAACACGGTTTTGTTTAACTGGGCCTGCAAATTATCCACGGCGGCAGAGGCCTGCGACACCGCCGCCCCCTGCGTGCGCAGGTTTGCTTCGGCCTGACGAACCTCTGCTTCTTTGGCCTTCAGCTGTTCAACGGTTGGACCGGCACGTTTAAGAGCTAATTCATTTTCGGCCAAGGAAAGAGAATTTTGAGACTGGCTGACTTTAGCGCGAGACGTATCAATAGAGTCTTTGTTGACCGCTTTCTGGCTTGCGATTGACTGCTGTTGTCCGCTCACACTGGTAATTGCCGTATTTACATTAGTACGGGCCGTATTCAGATACCCCTTATAAGCAGTGACGGTGGCTTGAGACAAACTGGTTGAGGTATTAACTGTATCAGTTAAACGCGTTAAAAAATCTCTTGACGAAGTCAGTCTGGACATGGCTCTGGCCAGAGCCGCGTCAAGTTCTGCTCTACCGGCTGTTAGTGAATCCAAGTCAGCCCGAAAAGATGCCAGCATCGTCGTCATCTCCAAACGCTGACGCTCAACGTCAATTTGCGCCTGTGAGTTAGCGGTCACGAAAGACAAGCGCGGGTTAGTGTTATCGTCGGAAAAAAATTCATCCGTCTGTTTAATCACCGCATCTTCTGCTTTAACCAGACCATCATTTAAAATATTGGGCACACTCAAATACAGATTCGTCAAATCAATATCAGCCTGGTGTTCAATATTGGCGAGGTCATTTTCAGCATCAGCCAAAATTTGTTTAGCGCTTAAAACTTTTGTTTCAGCGACAGCCAGCTCTTCTGGCCTGGTACCGCGCTTCAGCTCATCGAGTTTTGCTCTTTGCGCTTCCAGAGCCGCTTCGTATTGAGCGCGGCTTGCTTCGGCGCTTTTCAAAGCCGCCGCGGCCTTTTTTAAGTCGGCCACCAGCTCGCTTTGATCAAGCTCAACCAAGGCCTGCCCCATTGCTACCATATCGCCAATTTTAACATTGATCTTGGCAACTTTCCCACCGCGCTCAAAAGCTAAATTCACGTCTTCGGCCGGCTTTACTCGTCCGGTAACGCTGACCTCCTGCCGCACCGAACGGCGTTCGGCTGCGAGCCACTCATAAGTCGGCTGAACCGACCGGCCATAAAACCAGTACCAGCTAAAAAAAATAACTAATATTAATATTATTAAAATTATGAGCTTCTTTTTTGTTATAAATTTAGACATATAATGAGTAAATTATTTATGATAAATCTTGGAAAGTTTATCAAGGATACGTATCAAATCCCTTTGCTCTTTGGCGCTTAGGTGTTTGAAAACTCCTCTCATCTGCGTTGACATCCGATGAGCGCCTTGATCAATCGCCCGATGCCCGCGACTCGTCACCAGCAAACGCACTTTCCGACGATCTGTTTCGTCGTGTAGGCGCTCCAAATAACCGGCCCGAACCACAACCGTAATGAGCGAGGTCGCCGAAGGCGGCGTAATGGAAAGATAGCGAGCGACGTCATTCATTGTCGGGTTGTGATGGTCAGCTACATACTGCAGTGTTTCAAGCTGTAGGACCGAGAAAGGATTAATCCGTTCACGCTGTTTCACTCCTTCTCTGATGATTCTTCCGGTTTTGAATATTAACGATATTAAATAATCAATGTTAGACGATGACATAATATAAATTTGGTTTGACTATATAATTATTAGACTGTCTAACTAAATATACCCCGCCACCGCCGATATTGTCAACCCCATAGAAGTCAATCTCTGTTTTGTGATATAATTAAATTATGGAATCATCCACTTTCAGCATTGGTATTATATTTAACGCGTTTGTCAGCGGCATTGTGGCCGCCGCGGCCATTGCTCTTGTTTTCTTTTTATTTAAGCGTTACCGTAAACTTCATTCTACCATGAGAGCTTATGCCTGGTTTTGGTTCTTTACGGCCCTGGTGTGGATTCCCTTGTCTATACGTTATTTATTCATTGGTTTTGGCAGTACTGGTCAATGGCCGCACTATTTTGATATTCTTTTGCAATTCGCCGTCTTCCTTGGCGGGCTTCCTCTTATTTATTATATCGGCTTAAGGGTATTCAATGATCAATGGTTAGCCGGCGCCATGGGATTAGCATCAATACTGCCAATAGCCACGGCATTATGGTTAATTCTACAGCCCGGCGGCCTCATCGCCCAAGAAATTACTTTTTTTTCCGCCGAAACAATCATCAACACCGGATCATTAATTATCTTCAATGTGGAAGGGGGCCTTCTTTTGGCACTGCTGATTTATGACATCATCATCCATCTTAATCAATGGCGTAAAAGTCATATCCGCCAAACATTTTATAGGGCTCTGTACTCTTTAGCCATAGTTATTTATCTCGCTCTTGGTATCTTGGAGCAAAGTGGTCTGGTAAACGACTGGACATTGGTGGTTTTCAGGATTTTATACGCCGCCACTTTCCTCTTTGTGTATTTATTGATTACTCAACACGAAGCGGCTGATGAAACTTATTTTCAAGAAGAAGCTAATATAGCGGCGGTCTAAAACCCCGAACACAAAAAATTCCCGCACCGCACAAAGCGGTCTGGAATTTTTGGCAGGGGCGGTAGGAATTCTCGTCGCACTTCGTGTTCTGTCCTGGGCAGCGCCGAACGCTGCGCTCGCTCGCGTTCGTCGGCGTCTCGGCTTCGCCTCACTGCTGCCCGTTCAATTCCTAATCCCAGTCCTATCAAAAAATTCCCTACCGCATAAAGCGGTCGGGAATTTTTGGCAGGGGCGGTAGGAATCGAACCCACGACGAGCGATTTGGAGTCGTTCATGATACCACTTCACCACGCCCCCTTAATTAACTAATGGCTCTTGAACGAATTCTTAAACGCGCGAATTCGCTTTATGAGCACTTCTACTATTGGCCATTTGCTATTGGCTATTTTGTTTCCTTATGCACCGTGTGTTTGCCGCACCATGGACAATGTTTTTTTAGTTCAAGGCGATTCTTCAATTTCTTTTTATTCTTGAAACTGTGATAATTCGTGCGCTTGCACGAACCGCATTCCATTTTTATTAGATTGTCTTGTGACATACTATAATTAATTCAAAATTCTCCGCCAGAGGCGGATCCGCCTTTGGCGGAAAAACTTATAACGTATAACATAATGCACAGGAGAATACAGGAAATTTAAAAATGTGTCAATGGTGCCGCTCCTAGGATGCGACCCCACACCAAAGCTTTGCTTGGTACGGGGCAGACCTACTGTTTATCCCGCACCTTTCCAAAGCCAGGGAGAGGGATCGAACCTCCAACTTTACCCCGCACCATTACTCTTGTGGAGCCGAGGGCCCCGCCTTGCGGGGCGACCTACTGTCTGTTTACCCGCCTGCCAAAGCCCACGGTCGGGGTCGAACCGACAACCTATGCTTTACAAAAGCATTGCTCTGCCAATTGAGCTACGTGGGCATACGGCGGGCAGGCAAAACAGTTGCTCCCCGCCCGCCTGCTTGCGAAGCTTGCGGCGGGTACCAATTGAGCTACCATGGCTCAAGAAAGGTGCGGGGCTACGCTCCGCCTTCGTCGTAAGCTAAGGGAGCAAAAATTATCCCTGGTGGCCCCGCTCGGCGGGGCTGACTGACATTACACACATCACGGCTAGGCCGTGATGCTCACTATGGTGGGTGGAGTAGGATTCGAACCTACGAAGGCACAAGGCCACCTGATTTACAGTCAGGCCCGTTTGACCGCTTCGGTACCCACCCATGATGAGTTTTTGCTAAAATTTCGTCTAACCACTTTCTCCCTTGTCCAGATTTTAAGATCTTCTCGCGCGCCATTGCTTCTCTCCTAGTATTATACTCCTCTGAATATACTAGACGCCATGGTCTCCGACCTTTTGTATACTTGCTCTTCCCCTTGTTGTGCCGATTAACTCTTGCTTCAATATTATCGGTACTGCCGATGTATCTATTGCCATGCATTATACTTTTTAATACATAAATATAATACATAATATCAATTAAGTGGATTCTCCGCCTGGGGCGGATCCGCCTCTGGCGGAAACCCACGACAGACTCATTGCTATAAAATATCCTCTACTTCACCACGCCAAAGCCGACGGTGAGAATTGAACTCACGACCTACTCCTTACCATGGAGTTGCTCTACCTCTGAGCTACGTCGGCATAAATCTATCAAGCGTTCAGAATACCTTATTGTTGTAATTTTATCAAATAAAAAAATACATTATGCCGATCATTCAATTCTGCGCTGTTTTGACGGTATGGCCGCAATTCGTTGTTTAAATTCCACCAACTTTGGATACTCCGAATTCAGCTTGGTAAGTTGAACTAAGGTTGCAGCGGCTAACTGCTTTTTTCTTAGCAGTATAGCGGCCTCTAGCAAACGGCCAAGATAGTGCTCGTTGGACGGTTCTGACTTTACGGCGGCTTGAAAAGCGCTAAGGGCGTCGGCCGGACGACCAGCCTCTAAACACGCTTCGCCAAAAGCTACTGTTGTCGCCATATCTTCGCGCAGTTTTTTAGCATAAGAAAGCGCTTCTACTGCCTCTTTGTATTGACGCTGTGCTCGGTATATTAACCCTAGACCAAGATAAGCATCAACGCAATGATGATCAAGACGAACGGCCTCAAGGTAAAGCTGTTCAGCTTCTGACCAGCGGCCGCTATGCCTCTCTTGATCGGCCCGCCATACCAATTGCCCGGCCGGATCAGTCGGCATGGAACTAACAGATGGTGGTTGTTCGCCGACCGCCGTTCCTGGGGGCCGGCGATAATGATCTTCCAGGGCGCAGAGTTTTTGGTACAAAGCCGCTGTTTTTTCTTTAGCTGATGAGCGCCAGGTGGTCGTGCTTTCCCAGACAACCATGAAACCGCGGCGTAATTTTCGCTCCAAGCGCTGAACAAGCAACTGACGCTTTACCTCTGCTGATCGCGCTTCGGGGATCGTGTCAGTGTTAATTGCCGTAATTTCCGGCAAGCGACGAACAATGACAATGATCATGACGGCCACCGCCGCGAAAATCAGCAAAACCGGCAAAATATTAAAAAGCATACCCTTATTATTTATTTAAGGCATTAATTATGCCAAGAAATTCGTGAGCATCAATACTGCTTGCGCCGACCAGCACCCCATCCATCAAATCTTGACCGACAAACATTTTGACGTTGGCGGCTGTGACACTGCCGCCGTAAATAACAGCGCATTGTTTCTGACTGACCGTGGCGCCCAGTAATTCTAAGAGCAGAGCACGAATTGTTCTGGCGGCCAAACGTGCGTCATCAGAGCTGACTGTTTGCCCGGAACCAATAGCCCACACTGGCTCATAAGCGACAATCAAAAAGTTAGCGGCCAGAGGCAGTCCCTCCGCCACTGTGAGCTGGTGAGCTATAACATTTTCCCACTGTCCGGTTTGACGCTCTTCCATTTTTTCGCCAACGCAAAGTATGGGAACAAGACCATAATGATTGGCGAGCGTAAGTTTCCTTTTAATCATTTCGTTGTTCTCACCAGCGTGCTGACGGCGCTCAGAATGACCAATAATAACATAGTGGCATCCCAATTCTTTGAGCATGCCGGCTGATACTTCACCGGTATAGGCGCCTTTTTCTTCAGCGGCAGCATTTTGCGCGCCAACCTTGATATGGGTCCCCTCCACGGTTTCAGCCACCGCCGCAATAAATGGAAACGAAGGGCAGAGTACGACGGTTGCCCGCTCGGGCGGTTTTTCCTCAGCCATCGCGCGCGCCAAGGCTGCGCTCTTGGACAGCGACAAGTTCATTTTCCAGTTGCCAATAACGAATGGTCTATCCATAAAAGTAGAGTTCTATTGCACTCTATCAACTATATCAAATTTTTAGGTTAGGGCGCCAGAGCGGCTTGGGTTAACCCCGTACCCAGACCCGTCCGAGGACTAGTTTTGCCCATAATTGAGTATTTTAAGGGGGCTCTTTAATAAAATTACTGAAATAATCATTGTTGGACGGTCTGTGGTGCGTGGGCGAAAGCCCAGGCTAAGAGTTTATCAGCCGCCACCACCCGATTTTCCAGAGTTGAACTGCCCAACAGCACCGCCAGAATCTCCACGCCATTATCCTGGCGGGCAAGCAAGGCAACATTATAACCAGCCTCGTCAAGATGACCGGTTTTGCCGGTTACATATGCCCACCCGTCACGACGAGCGTCACGAAAACTTTTAAACTGCTGGTCACTGCTGAATATTTTGCGGCTCTCGCCGTTAACCTTAATGTCTGTGGAGGGCAGAGACAATGCTTCCGATATACGCGGCTCAAACAGAGCGGCACGGGCAATCACCGCGAATTCACGAGCCGTGGAAACATTGTCTGGCAAGAGCCCGGTTGGTTCAACAAATTTTGTACTCACCAAACCAAATTCTAAAGCGCGCTGATTCATACGCTTCACAAACTCGGTTTCGTCAAGGTTAAGACCGCGAACAAGAGCCATGGTTGCGTCATTGTCTGACCCAACCAGCATCAGCCGCCAAAGATCGCCAATACTAATATTCTCTCCCGGAAATATTCTGGGCTTAGCCCCTCCCCTTTTATCTTCACTCTTAATAGTAATGACGAGGGACCAGTCTGGTCTGGCCTCAAGAATAACCAAGGCACTCATAAGTTTGGTCAAACTCGCCAGGGGCAAGACATCATTTGAGCGATAATGCAGCAATGGTAGCGGCCTCAGATTGTTAATGCTAAGATCAGCACTGCCTAAATTAAGAGCAGCTATAAAATCGGGCGGTTTTACCCGATAAACGTCGCGCTGAACCGGTAAATGATCATTTAGAATAACACTGTCTGGCTCGGCCGCGAGCCCGGGGAAAGATTGCACAAAATAAGCAATATTGCCAGCGGTCACCAATAAACCAACGGCCAGGCCCAAAAACCATGGCATTTTTCGGACACTAAAATTCATAAATCAGCTCCGTCACTCGGCTCTTCCTGGCTTAAAAATTGCTGTACCACTTCGGCGCCATGCAGGATTTCATATTGCGGCAATTCAAAGACGCGCCCTAGACCAAGGAACCTTAAAAAATCCATGGAAATTATGTAGTAAGTTACCAATTTCTTTTTATCTTCGCGGGCCTCAACCAATCCGCGCATCATCAAATTTCTTAAAATGATACTGCAGTTAACGCCGCGAATTTTTTCCAAATCAGACCGCGTGATCGGGCCGCGGTAGGCAATGATAGTCAAGGCCTCAAGTGATGGCTTGGTCAATTCACCGGTTGTTTCATCTTTGAGGAACTTCTGTACTAAGGCGCTGGCGCCAACGCTGGTCACCATCTGCACCTCACCCTCGTGTTCGGCAATAATGACTCCACCATGACGCGCGGCATAGTCTTCTATAAGCTCGGACAAAGACTCTTGAACCGTTTTTTCGTCCGCTCCCAAGATTGACGCCAAACGACGGACAGGTAAGGGTCGCGGTGAAATAAAAAGAATGGCTTCAAGATTATTTTTTAGTGATGACATTGGCACGGTGATAAATTATTAATCAGGAATACTGACATGTAAAGCGCAGACAAAATTATAAACTAACGAGCGCGTCTTCGGAAGTCCGCACCAAAACAATGCTTGCGCCATGGCCGTCTTGGCGGGCCACAACGCAGCGCTGTTTAATCAATTCAAGAATGGCAAGAAAGCTAACAATAATCTCCATACGGCTTTGGGCGTCTTCTAAAATTTTTTGGAAGTTAACTTCTGGCCCGCCCTCCAATAACCGCCTAAGAACCGAAATTCTCTCTTGCAAGCTGACCGTTCTCGTGATCAGCTCCGGCATTGGCCGCACAAATTCTTTAAGGTTTTCTAAAACTTTAATAAATACCTGACGCAAGGCGTCGCCAGTGAGACTAGGCGGCGGGCTAAAAGTCACTGTTTCCGCCACTGGCAAGCGCTCGCGAGCATAAGAAAAATGACGACGGTGCAAACGCCGAGCGAGCTCTCGACCGGCTTCAACATAACGCCTGTAAATTTCCAGCTGTTTGGCTAGCCCGCCCGCCATTTCATCTTCGTCGTCCACGAACAGATCAGGCAGAAGAATTCGCGATTTTAAAAGAAGCAATTTAGCGGCTACCACCAAAAAATCAGCCAACTCCTCGGGAGGTAAATCCTGACGCTCGGCCAAATAATTCAAATACTGCTCGGTTACGGCCGCCAGTGAAACATCGGTAATATTCAACTCCTGCTTCTCTATAAGCTGAAGCAGGAGGTCTAGCGGCCCTTCAAATTTTTCAAGCTTAAATCTATACATGAGTTATTTTTCACTTATTCTACTTTTTACCAATGACCTTCTTGGCAAAACTGGCCAATGAGCCGCCGGAAACTTTGATAAAATCTTTGGGCTTCAAAAATAGCGAATCGGTAAAACTGCCGCTTCTCGCCATTATTTTTTTGGCTTTGAGCAAAGTTTTGTCAATAAATACTGGCGTGCTGCTGTGCCTGGCGCTAAAAGGGGTTATCGCTCCGGCTTTAATTTTAAATAATTTAGACATGACGCGCTCGTCCGCAATGCTAAGTTTTTTCGCTTTAAGAATCCCTTGTAATTTTTTCAAATCAAGCTGATGCGAGGCCGGCAAAACCGCGATGATGTGTTTATCCTTTTTCTCGCCATATGGCGGCTCAACCTTCACCAAAATGGTTTTAGCAATTTGCTCCAGTTTAATACCTGTGGTTTGCGCGAGATCATAAGCCGTGTAAACCGTGCGGTGGACAACGGCCTCTGCCGCCACCGCAGTTTTGTTAAGATAGGTTTGAAGTTTTTTGGGAATCATGATGAATAATTCAAAATTCAAAAGGCAGAATTCAAAAGTTATTTAATAATCCGTAAGTGAAGCTCTTTGATCTGCTGCTCGCTAATTGAACTAGGAGCATCCATCATCAAATCCCGACCATCGCCAGTTTTAGGAAAAGCAATGACCTCGCGAATATTCGGCTCATTGGCAAGAATCATAACAAAGCGATCAATCCCGGGCGCGATCCCGCCGTGTGGCGGCACGCCATAGCGGAAGGCCTCTAAGAGATGTCCGAATTGAGCCTGCACGTCATCCGGTGAATGGCCAAGGATTTCAAATACGGCCTGAAGCATTTTTGGATCATGCGTACGCATACTGCCGCCGCCGATCTCATAACCATTCAAAACAAAATCATATTGCTCGGCCAAAACAGCCAACGGATCAGTGATTTTCAGTTCCTCAACGTTATTCACGCGCGGCCGCGTAAAAGGGTGATGCACAGCGCCCAAACTGCCGTCGTCCTTTTTCTCAAACATGGGAAAATCTAATATAAAAGCAAAAGCGAGCTCATTTGGATCTTCCTTATTTTCCCGCAGATCCGGCTTATCCGTGCCGTACTTAGACATGGCCTCGGCAGAGGACAATCTTTTAAAGGGCTGGAAGGTTATATGCTTCTCGGGAGTCACTGTTTTGACAAGATGAATATACATTTCTTCAATTAATTTTAAAATATCTTCCTGCTCAACAAAAGACATTTCAATATCCAGTTGAGTGAATTCCGGCTGACGATCGCCGCGCGTGTCTTCATCTCTGAAACAACGCACTATCTGAAAATACTTTTCCAAACCTGCGACCATGAGCAGCTGCTTGTATTGCTGGGGAGACTGCGGCAGGGCGTAAAATTTACCCGGCTGAAAACGGGAGGGCACAAGATAATCACGCGCCCCTTCCGGCGTTGATTTGCTAAGATATGGCGTTTCTATCTCAATAAAATCACGCACTATGAGATATTGCCGCATGGCTCGCACCACCTCATGGCGCAGTAACAAATTTTTTTGCAGACGCTCGCGGCGTAGATCCAGATAACGGTATTTCATTCTAATGTCTTCGCCCACGACGACCGACGGATCGTCCAGCACAAAGGGCGGCGTCGCGGCGCTATTGATAATGACTACTTTCTCCGCAATGACCTCTATTTTGCCAGTAGCAATATTGGGATTTTCGTTGCCGGGTTTGCGCGCTTGAATTGTGCCCTGAATTTGCACCACGGTTTCAGGACGAATGGCCTCTTTTAAACCCTCCTGTTCAGTCGCTGAAAAATCCTTCTCGCGAATAACGACCTGCACAAGGTCGCGGCGGTTCCTTAAATCAATAAAAATAAGCGGGCCGTGGTCACGGCGCCGATGTACCCAGCCGGCCAGTGTGACTTTTGTACCAATCTCCACTGACGGAAGATCTTTCACCTCATGCGTTCTAAACATGCGTATAGTATAGTAAAAACAAGCTCCGGCGTAAAGAGTCAATAGTTCATCCCTTGGCCCCAAAATTAGTTTAAATTAAATTCTCTATTGTTGTGCATTAATAAAACTAATCGGCTGTTCATACCTCTCCTCAACAAACAGAGCAATCGCTCTATTAATTTGCCGGAAAGATTTGTCAGTACCGCGAAGACGCAAGGCATCGCGGATTGACGCCGTGGCCATGTATGAGAGCCCCCTCAGAGCCGCCTGACCTAT
>Ga0156061_156_pt1 | contig 13780 bp, 8 predicted proteins | sample RifCSPlowO2_02_FD_107714 | JGI IMG/M metagenome (GOLD analysis project Ga0156061, IMG submission 107714) | Candidatus Uhrbacteria bacterium RIFCSPLOWO2_02_FULL_48_12
TGACACTCGTCACAACCGCCGCCCGTGAAAAACTGTTTATTCTTTGGCGCGCGTCCGCGTTCATCGGCCGGCAGTTTGGCGAGTTCGACCTCAACAGTTTTAAGCATTGCCGCATCTGGACTCACTGGTTTTTTGCAGGCCTCGCAAAGACGACGCACCAAACGTTGGCCAATAATTACATTCAAGGCCGACGGCAGAAGTTCAGTCTTTGCTCCCAAGCTTAAAAAGCGGGGGATAGCGCCAGCCGCGTCATTGGTGTGCAGGGTGGAGAGCACCAGGTGGCCGGTCAAGGCCGCTTGCACCGAGATCTCGGCGGTTTCCGGATCGCGAATCTCTCCCACCATGACCACGTTCGGGTCTTGGCGCAAAATTGAACGAAGCCCATTGGCAAAAGTGTAGCCGCGACTGGCCTCCACTTGGCTCTGATTAATGCCGGACAATTTGTATTCAATGGGATCTTCAATCGTGATAATTTTGCGCGCTGCGTTATTGAGCTTATTAATAATGGCATAAAGGGTGGTGGTTTTTCCGGAGCCGGTCGGGCCAGTTGAAATAATCATGCCGTTGGGCTTAGTCATTTCTTGAGTCAATTGCTCGCGAGCTCGGCCGACCAATCCCAATTGTTCAAAATCTACGCCGCCGGCTGACCAGCGCAAAAGCCGCATGACAATACTTTCGCCATGAGCGGTGGGCAGGGCCGAGACGCGAACATCAACCTTGTCGTTGGTTAAATTGATGGTAAAGCGTCCATCTTGCGGCCGATCGGCCACATTAATTTTTAAACCGGCCAAAAGTTTTAAGCGAGGAATGGCTTTGGCCGCGATATTGGCTGGCAGAGTAGCAATGGCATAAAGCACGCCGTCAATGCGGTAGCGCAATTTAACGCCGCCCTCTTCAGCTTCCAAATGGATATCGGAGGCGCGGGTTTTAAGGCCGCCGGCAATCATGGTCGCCACCGCCGAGGTAGTGGTTAAATCTTTTAAGCTATTTTCCAGATCGCTAAGGGTGCTGATTTTTTCACCGTAACGATTCAGCTCTTCTTCGGTGATGCTCACGCCGGTTTGAGCTTTTTTTAATTTAGGCACTCGCTTATAGGCCTCTTTGGCTATTCTAAAACTTTCTTCAGAAATTAAATAAACAACCGGCTCGGCAAAGTGCTCTGCCCCGAGCGTCTTAATGAAGGCCTCTGTTTCACCGCTCCCCGGATCCGCCGCGCCCACGCGCAAATCATTGATGGCGAGCCAAAAACAAACAACCCTTAAGCGCTCGGCGGTCGCTTCAGGAATAACCGCAATGCTGTCAGTGCTAATGGGGAAGCCCCGCAGGTTTATGTAAGGAAGCCCCAGCAGTCTGGCCCGCGCTTCAACCTCGTGCTCTTTATCTTTTAGGCCAATGGTCTTAATTTTTTCTTTAAGTTTTTCCTGCGCTTCGTCAGAAGCAATGTGAGGAATCCCCTCGTGGTTGCTCCCCAGCGCTACTGACATACCCCCACACTAATCGGGCGCATATTCCGCCCAATCACCAACTCATTCAACGGCAAATGTTTTCCGTTTATTTTCTGCTTAAGCATATTATCAATATGAAGGCGCTACTGTCGCGCCCGATTAGTGGTGGGGGATTAAGCTCTGGCCGCGCGCACCGAACGATTGCTCGTCCAGCGACTAAGCAAACGCACAATTTTACTAATCGGCCCCTTATCCTGCAAACGCTGGAAGAGCATTGTCCAAGCCAGCCACTGGAATGTCCCCAGAGCCGAACCAATGCTGAAAAGAATGAGCAGAAAGAAAACAGCCGCCAAAAATTCCAGAGAAATAGCCCAGCCCAAAAGGCCAAGCTGGCCCATGGTGAGGGCGGCCAGATGAATGGGGAAAACAAAACCAGCCACGAGCAGGGCCAGAGCGGCGCCAACGACAAGGTTGACAACAAAGAGGAAGAAGGCGAGCTCTATGGTGATTAGCCAATTCTCCCGCACCAGAGCAACGGCTGAATCAAACGCTTCCAGCAGTGTACGCTTCTTTAAAACGACATACATAATGGCGTAGCGCACCACAAACGACACCACAAACAGCGCCGGCAAAAGAAGAATAAAAGCGACCATAAACATGGGGAAGCCCACCAGAAAATCTTTCATGGCGAGAAGCCCGAAGAGAGCAAGAATGGTAAAGAGAAACCACAATAACAAACGGCCAAAAACATAAAGAACAAGCACTGGGGCGAAAAATCGCTGACCATCGGCCACGCCCTCAGCCAAACTCGGCGGCTCGTCGCCCGCGGCCAAGACGGCGCCGGCCTTGACCAGAGCAATCACTGAAACCATGACCAGCCAAATAAAAAAAGCGGCCACAGCAATAATGATTAAACTAATTAGCAAGAGAACAAAGGTGGTAAAGGCATTGGCCGAAAAAGCATTAGCGAGGCCGAGCATTGTTTGAGCATTGAGGGGCGGACCCTGCCCAAGGCCGCTGGTTGCGCTGGGCGCGATCTCGCCCGCAGACAGGCGATCAAGAGCCGTCACCAAAAACTGATATTCTCCGGCATTGCCCAAAAGACCGACAAACAGACCCCAAAACCACAAGCGTTTATGGTTCCAGGTGGTCCGCCAGGCCGAAATTAAAATTGTTCGATAAAGCGGTTTGTTCATATTTCCTCCTTCACCCCCGCCTCCGGGGGTAATTAAGTAGCGGAGAGGAGCGCTTCAAACTCCTCCCGCTCTAAAGTTTCTTTTTTTAATAACTGCCCCACAATCCGCTCTAGCAGATGCTTCTTGTCAAGGATAACTTTTTTGGCCATAATCTGCGCTCGCTTCAAAAATGAGCCAACCTCTTTGTCTATGGCCGCGGCCACCGCTTCGCTGTAGTCGCGCTGTTCCGTAATCTCGCGCCCCAAAAATATCATTTCTTCTTTTTCGCCAAAGGTACGCGGGCCAAGCGAGCTCATGCCAAACTCGGTGACCAAACGCCGCGCCAGGCGCGTGGCTTGTTTTAAATCATTGGCCGCGCCCGTGGTAATTTCCCCTAAAACTTCTTTCTCCACGGTGTAACCGCCAAGCATCACCGCCAAATCATCTATAAACTCGGAGCGCGAATGAAAATGCTTGTCCTGCTCCGGCAATTTAAGAGTGTAGCCCGCGGCCTGACCGCGAGAAATAATGGACACCTTGTGAACCGGGTCAGCGTGCGGCAGGGTATGGGCCACCAAAGCATGACCGGCTTCATGATAAGCGGTGATGCGTTTTTCTTTCTCGCTCAAAATATGGCTTCGCCGCTCCGGCCCGAGCATTACTTTTTCCACGCTTTCAAAAAATTCGGGCTGTTCAATTTGTTTTTTGTTGCGCCGCACGGTTAAGATTGCCGCCTCATTGATGATGTTCGCCAAATCCGCTCCAGAGAACCCGGGTGTGCGCTCGGCGATGCGCCGCAAAGACACGTTTTTGGCCATAGGTTTCCCGACGGCATGAATTTTTAAAATTTCTTCGCGGTCGTTAATATCCGGCAAATCAATGGTCACCCGGCGGTCAAATCGCCCGGGCCGAAGCAGGGCCTGATCAAGAACGTCCGGCCGGTTGGTGGCGGCCATGACAATAACATTGGTATTGGGCTCAAAGCCGTCCATCTCCACCAGAATTTGATTGAGTGTTTGCTCGCGCTCGTCGTGCGAACCGCCCAGCCCCGCTCCGCGCTGACGGCCCACGGCGTCAATTTCATCAATAAAAACAATGCAGGGCGCGGTTTTTTTGGCGCGGCGGAAAAGATCGCGCACCCGCGAGGCCCCGACCCCCACAAACATTTCAACGAACTCTGATCCGGAAATATGAAAGAAGGGAACGCCCGCTTCGCCGGCCACGGCCCGGGCCATCAGGGTTTTGCCCGTGCCGGGCGCGCCGAGGAGCAGCACCCCTTTTGGAATCTTTGCCCCCACGGCCTGAAATTTTTGCGGGCTTTTTAGAAACTCCACAATTTCCAGCAGTTCGGCTTTGGCTTCTTTGGCGCCGGCCACTGAAGCAAAGTTTATTTTGTCGGTGTGCTCGCCCGGAATTTCGCGCGCGCCGCTTTGCCCAAAAGTTAGAGCGCGATTATTCATGCCCTGCACTTGACGCATCATAAAATAAATAAGCAGGCCAAAAAGGAGAAGGGGCATGAGGAATGGAATAACGGCCGAAAGCCAAAAGATCCAACCGCCCTCGCTCGCCACCTCAATTGGCAGCTGCTTTATTATCTCGGCGCTAACCCCGTAATCTTTAAGAAGGGTGGGCAAAGATTCTGTTGGTTCTTTGGTTACTGTCTCGCGCGTGCCGTCTTTTAGGGTAACCTCTATGGTGTTATTGCTGACTATCGCTTTTTCAACTTTTCCTTGTTCAATGTTGGCGACCAACACATCCAAACCGACCGGCTTTGTGGTTTGACGGCTGGAAGAATAGGCGCCAAACAGAGCGATCAGCACAAAGAAAAGCAAGATTATAAGAGAAAATTTTTTTAAGAGATTACTCATACCCCGTATATCAACATTCGCTGTCCTTGGTGGAGGTAAATAATACCCAAAGCGAACGGTTTGAAAATTTACGAAAGACTATCCTAAAAAAATAATTAAGCTTTGTAGGATGGTGCCACATGGCGAATGTTGTATTACGGGGCATGTTGATATTATACCCCGCAAGAACTATAACGTAAACCCCGTTAGAAAGGGCTGGCCTTTCTAGCGAAATGGGTTGGGAATCTTGTTCACGTTTAATCCGTTGCGGCTGGCTGGTTTTCAGCAAGATTTGGTTCCGGTGTTGGGAATGGTTCGGCCATAGTGGTGTTGGCCAATTCCGCCGCCTCAAGACCCGCCCCGGCTGGCGCGTCTGAAATTTTAAGCGCCTTTAGGGAAAGACCTAGTCGATGTTCACTTGGCTTTAGAGAAATTATTTTAAACTCGGCCGTGTCGCCAACTTTAATGCCGAGAGCGGCCGGATCTTTGGCTTCCAGTTCGGAGACATGGGCGAGACCATGAATCTCCGGATCAAGTTCAACAAATAAACCAAACGGATTAATTTTTAAGACTCGCCCGCGAACCACGTCGCCAATATGATATTTCTCTTCCACTGTTTTCCAGGGGTCGGGGAGCAGACGCTTTCTTGAGAGAAAAACTTTTGAGCCGTTAATGTTAATTATTTCAGCTCGTACCACGTCACCAATCTTAACTACGTCAGTTGGATGATCAACGCGCTGCCAGGCCAGCTCGGAAATATGAATAAGCCCGGTGAGACCATCGGCAAACTGCATAAAGGCGCCAAAGTCAGTGATGGCGGTGACGGGTCCCTCGTACACCTCGCCCACCTGATGAGCGGCCACGCGCGCTAGTTGTTCATCTTCCACTATTTTCTTTTCCGAGAAAATTAATTTTTCGTCATCCGGGCTAACATCCAGCACCTTCACCTTAAAGCGCTGTCCCACATATGTTTTTAATTGATCCTGTATCTTTGCCTTGTCGCCGCCCGGCACTCTTGGGTAATGCTCGGGCAGTAATTGCGAGACCGGCAAAAAACCGTTGAGGTGATCCAGGCGCACGAGTAACCCGCCGCGGTTGGCTTCCATGACTTCCACCTCCACTGTTGTCCCAACGTCCCTTAGAATGTTGATGTTGTCCCATGACTTGCGCTGGCCGGCAAACCTAAAAGAAAGTTCTAGTTCGCCAAGTTCGTTTTCCATCTCCAAAACAGTGGCCTCAACCTCGTCGCCAACCTTAAGATTGCCGTATTCGGGCGACTCATTATAAAGCTCTCTGCCCCGGACTACTCCCGCGGCATAACCGCCGATATCCAGATGGACCTCTGTTTTGGAAGCGCTCAAAACCCGACCCTTGACCACGTCTCCTACCTTGGGAATGGCCAAAAATTGCTTATCTTCCAATAAACGCTGAAGGTCTGGCGCCAATGATTTGGCCATAGGTTGAATAGCGGCTAGTTTCATAGTTACCCCAGTATAAATAAGAAGGCCGTTCCTGGCAAGGCCCTGTTACCACACCAATAAACACCAATATTAAGCCAGTGAGCATCAAGGCCCTTTATGTAGTAGAATAAGGTTGGGGGTGAATATAAATTACATAATTATAAATTCCAACACCAAATCGGGGTATCGCTAAGAATACAAAATATAGAACTTGTGGTTTTTGCTTTTTATCTTTCAATTAACTATCATTGATTTAGAAATTGGTGCTTAGGATTTAGAATTTACAAAAGTCATGCCTCATCCAAGTTTAAAAAAAATTGCTTATAACCCATATTCCTCCAAACGCCCTAGGCCGCAGGTTAGATACCGCCGGCCGCGATGGCGTTGGATTGGACCGCTTATCATTATCGGATTGTTTCTGGCTGTGGCGGGCTTCACGTTGGCGCTCGGGCTCGTGGCTTGGTACTCGCGCGATCTTCCTGACCCATCTAATCTTTCGCGGCGCATGGCTCAGGCCAGCACCAAAATTTACGACCGCACCGGCCAGACACTTCTTTACGAAATATCCGGCGACCAGAAAAGCACGCCCATCAAACTTGCCGATCTGCCGTCCGTTGTTAAAAATGCGACTCTGGTCGCCGAGGACAGAGATTTCTATTCGCATCGCGGCTTTGACCTCAAGGGAATCGCCCGCGCGCTGTTGGTAGATCTCCTGCGGGGCGGGCGCGTTCAAGGCGGATCCACCATCACTCAACAGCTCGTAAAAAATACAATCGTCGGCGGAGAAAAAACATGGCGGCGCAAAATTCAGGAGCTGATTTTATCTTACCGCATTGAACAGCGCTTCTCCAAAGATCAAATTTTGGAAATGTACTTTAATTCTATCCCCTACGGCGGCAGTGCTTATGGCATTGAGGCCGCGGCGAACATGTATTTTAAAAAATCTGCCAAGGACCTAAGCCCGGCCGAGGCCGTTCTCTTGGCGGCTCTTCCCAAGGCCCCTTCCTACCTTTCTCCATATGGCAGTCATCGCGATGAGCTTTTGGCGCGGCAACGCTACGTTATTGAAGAGATGGCCAAGCTAGGATATTTCTCGCCGTCCGAAGCAGAGGCGGCCAAGACAGGTGAGCTAAAATTCGTGCCGTTTAAAGAAGGCATCTTGGCGCCGCATTTTGTTTTTTATATTAAAGAGCTGCTAAGCGAGCAGTTTGGCGAGCGGCTGGTGGAAACCGGCGGCTTAAAAATTATTACCACTCTTGATTTATACAAACAAAAAATTGCCGAGGAAGAGGTCGCGGCTGGCGCGGCCAAAAACGAAAAAAAGTACGGCGGCAACAATGCCGCGCTGGTAGCGCTGGATCCAAAAAACGGACAGGTGCTGGCCATGGTCGGCTCGCGTGATTATTTTGCCGAAGAATATGACGGCAATGTTAACGTGACGCTGCGGCCCCGTCAGCCCGGCTCTTCCTTTAAACCCATTGTCTACGCTACCGCCTTCATGCGGGGCTACGCGCCGGAAACAATTCTTTATGACGTGGTGACCACGTTCAAAACCGACACCAAGGATTACACTCCCCACAATTATGACGGCCAGGAACACGGCCCAGTGTCTATCCGCCAGGCGCTGGCTGGTTCTCTAAATATTCCGGCGGTAAAAACCCTCTACCTGGCTGGGGTTGACAATGTTCTTGATTTGGCCGCGCGTTTAGGCTACACCACGTTTGATGAGCGCAGCCGGTTCGGCTTGTCTTTGGTGCTGGGCGGCGGTGAGGTAAAACTCTTGGAACATACGGCGGCATTTCAGGCCTTTGCCCGAGACGGCGTATATAACCCAACTACGCCGATCTTGAGAGTGGAAGACTCACACGGACAAGTTCTGGCCTCGTTTGAGCCCAACCCCCAAACAATTCTCCCGCAAAATGTGGCGCGGCAAATTACAAGCATTATTTCTGACAATGTCTCTCGGTCTTTCATTTTTGGAAGCCAGAGCCCGCTAGTCCTGGGTGATCGGCCAATCGCCGCCAAAACTGGCACGACCAATGATTGGCATGACGGCTGGACCATTGGCTATACACCCTCGCTGGTGGCCGGGGTCTGGGCCGGGAATAACAACAACAAGGCCATGGCTCGCGGCGCCGACGGCGTGCTGGTGGCCGCGCCAATTTGGAATGCTTTTATGAAACGCGTGCTGGGCGACACCCCCCAAGAGGTGTTTGTTCAGCCAGATCCGGTACTGCCGGAAAAACCGATATTAAGGGGTGTGTTGGTGTCCGAAGAAAAAGTAGTTATTGACCGGGCTTCGGGCAAGCGAGCCACTGAGCTCACCCCGGCGTCCTATCGTGAAGAAAAAACCTACAAAGAGCTTCACGAAATTCTTCATTATGTTAAGCGTGACGACCCTCTGGGGCCGCCGCCCGAAAACCCGGCGGACGATCCCAACTACGCTTCATGGGAAACGGCTCTGGCTCGCTGGGCCAAGGAAAATAACCTCGCTGGGGGCGAGCTCGCCCCCCAAGAATATGACGATTTGCACACTCTGGCCAGCCAGCCGCAGCTTACTATTACTGCTCCGGTAACGGGTGAAACCATTCGCGGGCAAAGTCTTTCGGTTAAAATAAGTGCTTCGGCTCCGCGCGGGCTCAAAGGAATAAAATACTATCTTGATGGATCGCTCTTGGGCGAGATCTCGGGAACTGGAGAGTTGGAGTTTTTGGTGCCCCTGAGCAGCGCCTCTACCAGCACCGGCTTTCACACGCTTCGTTTAGAGGCTTTTGATGATATAGACAATACCAGAAGCGAGGAGCGGTTATTTAATTATATTCCTTGAGCCGCCTAAGACTGCTTAATAGGAACTACCAAATGACGAAAACGAATATGGTCGTCCTTGCTCGGCTCAATCAAAATTGGACGATCGGCGCCTGTAAATAACAGTTTAACTGTGTCTCCGTCCACGGCGCTAACCCCATCCAAAAGATAACGAGCGTTGGCGGTTATAAAGACCTTGTCGCCTGAGCACTTAACCCCAACAGTGGTGCGGTGGGCCCCCACATTGGCGTTTTCTGATGATATTTCCAGGGGCTGGTTTGGGGCGGCCGAAAAGGAAACATCAAAAATCCCGGCTCGTGAAAATAAGGACGCCGCCTTAATAGCACGCAAAAGATCGTTTTTGTGGACCTCGCATACGGTTAATGGTTTTGCTGGAAATAAGGGCTGGTAATCTGGATACTCGCCGTCAATAAGACGGGAAATTATTTGTGATGCTTCAGTCGCAAAATTAATTTGGTTGTCTGTTGCTTGAATCTCAAATGTTTCGCTGATATCGTCTTGAGACAGAATACGCCGAATTTCATGAATGGTTGTGGCAGGCACTATTAATTTGAAGGGTTTGGTGGGTTTGTCTAGGAGTAAAACAACCTCAGAGAGACGATAGCCGTCAGTGGCCGCAATAGTGAGTGTTTGTTTGTTTTGTTCATCAACCACAAACAGGGCTCCGCCAAATTGCGGTCGTTGCTCCACCCGGCCCATGGCAAAACCTGTTTTGTCTAACGCCTTAGTCAGTTGTGGGGTTTTTACGGCTAGGTTATAGGCAGGTTTATCCATGGTTGGAATAATAGGAAAGTCAGTAATTGGCGCGGTGCGCAGGGTGGTGTTTAGGTTTTTGGCTTTAATTGCTAATCCTTCGGTGGTTGTATTGATAATAATTGTGTCCTCTGGCAATAGTGGTGCGAGGTCCAAAAGAAGGCGCGCCGGCAACAAGCATTCACCTGTTTCTTCTACCTTGCCCCTTACCTCATGGTATATTCCCACCTCTAGGTTAGTGGTGGTTAAAGTAAGGGTGTTTTTTTCCGCTTTAAACAAAACATTGCCAAGAATTGGCAGACTGGATGTTTTTAAGGATAGGTGGCCCACAAGGTTAATACCGCGCAATAAGTTTTCTTTTAAACAAGAGAATTTCATAGATTGTTTATTTAATAAATTGGTAGTGGTAGTGATTGGGGTGTGGGTATGGGGAGGATAGAAAAATATTTAATATTTTGGTTTAAATATCACACTAAGAGAAAAAAAGAATCAACATGGGGTGGGTACAAAAAACCCTAAGGGTGTGTGCGGGGTGGGGAAAGAGAACAAAGTATTTTAAACTATCAGCAAACAAAACAAGAAGTGAATAATTTTTATTAACTTGTGTACAGTTGCTGGCGAATTGTCAAAACATCGCGCCTGATGCGCTCATCAGTTTCAATCGCCTCTTTAATTTTTTCATGAGCGTGCATAGCGGTGGTGTGGTCGCGTTGACCAATTTCCTGCCCAATGGAGGGATAAGATACCCGACCATCCTCTCTTAACAAATACATAATAATCTGGCGAGGGATCACCAACTCGCGCTTGCGGCTTTTGCCGAAGATGTCGGCCTCCGGCACCTCAAAATAGCGGCAAACCATACCAATAAGATGTTTGGGGGAGACTTGACGGCGCGGCTGGTCGGTTTCCCGCAAGTTAAACATTTTTTTGACAGCGTCAATGTGGGGCGCCTCGCCATGAAATTGCCACTCGGCCACAATACGGTTCAGAGCACCTTCCAATTCACGTATATTTTGCTGAAAAGTGGTAGCCAAATAATGAATAATCTCGCGCTCAATATCTATCTTGCGCTCTTTGCACTTGGTTTGAAGAATGGCAATGCGGGTCTCCAAGTCGGGCTGGGAAATATCGGCAATCATGCCCCACTCAAAACGCGACAGCAAACGCTGTTCTAGGGCGGGAATGGCTTTGGGCGGCCGATCAGAAGTTAAAATTATTTGCCTGTTGTTTTGGTGAAGAGCATTAAAGGTATGGAAGAATTCTTCTTGGGTTCCTTCCTTGCCAGCAATGAACTGAATGTCATCAATTAATAATAAATCTACTGAACGGTATTGGTCCTTGAATTCTTTGCCGTGGCCTGTTCTGACAGATTGAATATAGTCGGTGGTGAAGCGCTCACTGGTAACATATAAAATACGCACGCCCTTTTCTATGAGCTTAAGACCAATGGCCTGAAGCAGGTGTGTTTTTCCGAGCCCCACCCCGCCATAAATAAAAAGAGGATTATATACTTGGCCCGGCGAGTTGGCCACCGCCAAAGCCGCGGCGTGTGCCAATTCATTCCCTTTGCCAACCACAAAACTTTCAAAAGTATAGCGCGAGTTAAGTCCGCCGTGATTAACAGGTGCGAGACGCGCTTCTTCTGCGGGCGCCGGCACCCCCAGCGGAGGAAGCGCCTTTTCGGCTTCCAGCCCAACCGGCCGCTGATTGACCTTGTAAATAATTTCGGCAACGTTTTCTTGTAAAATATTTTGGATGGCCTTAACAATGGCCGGGTGATATTTTTTCTCTAACCAAGTTTTGGTAAAGGTGTTGGGGACACCGACAATAATTCGCCCCTCGCAAACCTCTATAATATAGGTATTTTTAAACCAAGTCGTGAAATTGGCGCGACTAAGAATGAGCTCAAGCTCACCAAGAACCGCCTGCCAAATTTGCTGGTTGGTCATAGTTGATAAAAATGATTATAATCAGGGGTTACGCGTCAGGGATTTACTGCTGTCCAAAAATAGTTTCCGGGCGCATCTCACAATATAGCATAATAATTATTCTATCCAAAGGGCTGTTTGGCCATAGCCCGTGTTTATAAACTGTGGAGGAATTGTGTATGGAAGATTATCGCCGGTCATAATTTTATCCACTTCCCCGCACGATCGCCAAAAGCACAAAACCCCCAGCAATAATCACCTTGCTCTTTACGATAAGTCTTTAACAAGGTATTATAGTACACGTAAACCCTAAGTTATAAGCACTAATTTTTAACTAGCTAATTCCCCGCGGTCTTGCCGCGCGGAGGTTCATACAAATAAATTCCAATACCTAATATCTAAATAGATAATAGAAATAATCTTGAAACATTGGAATTTAGAATTTGTCTATTGTTTAGAGATTAGATATTAAGAATTAGAAATTAACAATTAAGGTATGCCCAAGCGAACATATCAACCAAAAAAACAATATCCAAAAAAGGTGCATGGCTGGCGGGTGCGGCGTCGCAGTGCCGGCGGCCGTAATGTTTTGAAGCGCCGCCAGCAAAAGGGCCGCCACCGTCTGGCCCCGCGATAATTAATCATGTTTCCAAAAAAGCGTCGGTTGAGACACCGACGGGATATCAATTTTCTGCTGCGCCGGGGCCGGCAAATTAATGTTCCTGGTCTAACCTTGCGGTTTTTGCCCACGGCAAATAGTTATCCTCGCGCCACCGTTGTGGCCGGGGTCGCTGTTTCTAAAAAAGCAACAGTGCGCAATCGTTTAAAGCGGCAGGTGCGTCATCTGTTGGCGTCGGAAATCAAGTTATTAAATCGTGGAGTAGATATAATGTTGACCATTCGCCCCCCGCTATTGAAATTAACAAAAGATGAACGCTTGGCCGCTGTCAAAGAAGCCCTGCGCCGGGCCCGTCTATAATTTATGCGATATTTAATTTTTACCTTGATTAAGATTTATCAATCCACTCTTTCCCCGGATCACGGGATAGGGCGGATTTTCTTTCCCCGTGGCTGCTGCCGTTTTTATCCAACCTGCTCGGAATATGCGCTTGAAGCTGTCAAAAAATACGGGTCTTACGGCTTATGGCTTGCGGCTCGGCGGCTTTTTCGCTGCCACCCCTGGAGCATTGGCGGCGTTGATGAGGTAGTTTAACTGCTTGGTTATGGTGGCGCTTTATCACACATTTTTTTATCAGCCGCTTTTTAATCTTTTGGTGTTTATTTACAACACCATCGCGGCACATGATTTGGGAATCGCCATTATTGTTTTAACGGTTTTGATTCGGATTCTCCTTTATCCTCTTTCTCTAAAATCAATCAGGGCCCAAAAAGCCATGCAGGATCTTCAGCCAAAGCTGGAAGCGATAAAAAAACAGTTCCCCGGCAGTAAGGAGAAACAGGCCGAGGCCACCATGAAACTCTACAAAGAAGAAAAGGTGAACCCTCTCTCTTCCTGTTTGCCCCTGCTGCTGCAGTTGCCGTTTTTTATTGCCCTTTTTCAGATTTTTAACAACAGCGCAAAGCCCGAAAACCTGTCTGCGCTTTATCCTTTTGTCGTGAACCCCGGAGCGCTTAATCAGCAAGGGCTTTGGGGCATGGTAAATTTGGGAGTGCCCAGCCCCTGGCTGGCCCTCCTCGCTGGGGCGGCTCAGTTTTGGCAAGGGCATATGCTTGTCAGAAAAAAGCCGGCCATTAAGGGCGAGGCCTCAAAAGATGAGGAATTCGCGACTATAATGAACCAGCAGATGACCTACGTAATGCCCGTGGTGACCGTGGTGATCGGCTGGACATTTCCGGCCGGCCTTGCTTTGTATTGGTTTTTGACCACATTGCTTTTAGCCCTCCAACAGTGGTATATTTTCCATAAAGACGGTCACAAAGACAGAGCCCAAAAAGATGCAATTATCAAACCAACAGATTCTGGGGGTGCCGGTTGAAACCAAGAACGGATACCGCCTCGGCGTGGTGGCCTCTTTTGAGATAGATGCTGAACAGCAAAGAGTGGCGCGCTATATTGTTAAGCCGGCGCTGGTGCCAAGGATGCTCGCTCGTGAGCTGGTTATTAACGCCGCGCAGGTCATTAGCTTGACTAATAAGAAAATGGTCGTGGAAGACGCTGTCGTGCCGTCTCGAGTAGCCGAAGCATCGCCAGCTATTTAATGTTTGCCCGCAAGAATTCCCCGCGGCGTGATTGCCAGTGGGCTAAAAAACGCGATGGCGTCCCACAATGAGTTTAAGTATTTGCGGAGCCACCTCAACAGTGGCCGGTAGTTTAATGGTATAGGT
>Ga0156061_111_pt4 | contig 13160 bp, 12 predicted proteins | sample RifCSPlowO2_02_FD_107714 | JGI IMG/M metagenome (GOLD analysis project Ga0156061, IMG submission 107714) | Candidatus Uhrbacteria bacterium RIFCSPLOWO2_02_FULL_48_12
TCCATTGGATGAGGATGTAAAGGCCGAACCATTTTTTACGGAGCACACGAGCCCGTGGCTGACGCCATCGCTGGGCGTGGGACGATATCAAATTATCGTTCGTGCTTTTGACAAAGCGGGAAATTGGCAAGACGGCACCCTCGTCATTGCCAATGAACCGCCGCCTCCATCGCTTCAAGAACGTTTGAGTCAGGGCATCATTATTGGTGGACAATTTATTCCATGGTGGATGCTCGGCGCTATCGGCGTTATCTTACTTTTGATTATTCTCGTTATTCTGATACTTTGGCGCCGCGCGCATGAGGATGTGGCTGAACAAATTCAGGAAACTCTTGAGAAGGCCCATCGCCGCTTACAGCACGAACATGAAAAAATAACAGCCGAGCTTAAGGAAGAGCAAGAAGTGAAAGAAGTGTTGAGTCATGAGCTGGAGCATTTGAAAAAAGATAATCAAGATAAGATACCCCACTAATTAACACCAATGCTAACACCAATAGACACGAATATGAGTAATGGTTTGAGTAAAATTTTATTAGTGTATATTAGTTTATTATTCGTGTTTATTGGTGGGCTTTTGCCATCAATGGTAAAAGCGGCGGGTACAGCGTCGCTATCATTGGTCTCTTCCAAACGTACTTATACCGTGGGTGATAATTTTACGGCCAGCGTAATTTTGAGCACGGGCGGTGTCAGCATTAACGCGGCCAGCGCCACCATTACCTTTGATCAAAGTAAACTGTCGGTGGTGAGCGTGGCGCGGTCTGGTTCTGTTTTTACCTTGTGGGCCGAAGAGCCAACTTTTTCTAACAGTCAGGGTATTATCAGTTTTGGCGGCGGTTTGCCAACGCCGGGTTTTTCCGGCAGTGGAGCGACGTTGATTCGCGTTGCTTTTAGAGCTAAGGCGGCCGGGCAAACAGCCGTAAGATTTTCTAGCGGTACGGTTTTAGCCAATGACGGCAAGGGCACTAATGTTCTCGCTGGTTTGGGCAGTTTAGAATTAACTATTGCAGCCGCAACTGCGCCGCCCAGCACACCAATACCAGCCCAGCCAGAACGAGCGCCGACAACAACTCCAGCGGGTGAGGTGCCGGTCGCGCCGGTTATTGTGTCGCGCACCCATCCTGATGATTCGCGTTGGTACAAAAACACTACGCCGGGATTTATTTGGGAATTACCGACCGATGCCAAAGGGGTGAGTGTTAGTACTGACCAAAATTTAGAGGGCGACCCGGGCACGAAATCACTAGGGTTATTTAATTTTTATACGGCCAAGGAACCGCTCAAAGACGGGGTTTGGTATGCTCACGTTCGTTTGAGCAACAGTCGAGGATGGGGAGCGACTGGTCACTATAAAATAGCCATTGATACTTCGCCGCCGACAATTACTTCTGCCAAAATTGTTTCAGAAGCGGCTCGCGCCAGAGCCATAGAATTTTCCACTACTGACAAACTTTCTTCAACAGACCATGTGGCCATCATGCTTGATGGCGAAGAAATAGCGACCGCCGCAAGCTCGCCATATACCTTGCCGTCGTTATCAGCAGGCAACCATGTCATTACAATTACCGCTGTTGACAAGGCCGGCAATAAGGGTGCGGAAGATTTGTATTTAAGTATTATTGGCGCCGAGCCGTCTGTGATTACTGTGAGAAACATACTGCCGACAATTTTAGCCCTGCTTCTTGCCATAATTTTGGCCGTTGTTTTTGTTGTTTGGTATATTCATGAACGGCATCACCGCAAGGTTATTTTGACGGAGCTTGCTAAAACCAGAAAAGAGCTCAAGGGAATGTCGCAAAAACTGCGTGCTTTAGAGAATAAGTTAAAAACCAATGCCAACAATACTAACCTGAATGCGCCGCCGGCCAAAACGCAGTCACAGAATGTTCCTCCTGCTAAGCCATGAAGTATAAAGAGCCATAAGATTTAAGCCGTAAGACGGTGTCTTGACCTTATCATTAAGATTCTGTAAGATATACGCAATCTGTTTCATTTTTTGAACTAAATTTATGAATCTAGCTGTTATTAAAACCGGCGGGAAGCAATATCTGGTTAAGCCAAACCAGAAGCTTAGGGTGGAAAAGCTACCTGGCGAAGTTGGAGCAACAATTACATTTGGCGAAGTTTTACTGGTTGCCGAGGATGATCAGGTGACTATTGGTCAGCCGTTTATTGAAGGCGCTAAGGTCACCGCCGCAGTTACGGGGCAGGGGAGAGGCAAAAAAATTATTGTGCAAAAATATAAGCCCAAGGTGCGTTATCGGAAAAAAATGGGGCATCGTCAGTTTTTTACGGAGATTATCGTAAAGAATATAGAGTATTAACTTACGAAAATACGAAATAATACGAAAGTACGAAAAGATTAGACTTCTCTTCTGTTTGCGAAGGCGCTTTGGAGCGTCGCTTCGTCGGCATATTCCAGACGGGAACCGGTCGGCAAGCCGCGAGCCAAGCGCGTAATTTTAAGACTCAAGGGTTTCAGGAGTTTTATTAAATATAGGCCAGTGGCATCGCCTTCAAGATTAGCGTTAAGGGCCAAGATTAATTCTTTGACGTCATTGGTTTTCAGTTTTGTCTGCAATTCTTTTATTCTTAGCTGGGTAGCGTGTATGCCCTCAATTGGATTAATCAGTCCGCCTAATACGAAATATCGGCCATGATACAGCCCGGTTTGTTCCAAGGGAAAAATATCACGGCCGTCTGCCACCACGCATAATTCTGATTTATTTCTTTTTCCATCAGAGCAAATTGAACAAAGAGCGCGTTCGCTGAATTGCCCGCATTCTTGGCAAACCATGATGTGCTCTCTAAGCTCTGTTATGGCAGACGCCAGATCGCTCGCCGCCTCGGCTTTGCCCTGGAGAAGCGAAAAAGCGAACCGTTCAGCGGTTTTGCGGCCAATACCGGGCAGGACCATAAAGGCCTCAATAAGGCGGCGCAGTGGTTCGGGGTAGTGAGGCATTGTTATAATAATGAATTATGAATATAGAATGTTGAATATAGAACGTTTGTAATTCCTGATTCATGATTCTATATTCTTGATTCCAGTTTAGAATACCGGTACTTTTTCGGCGCGCTGATGTTCCAGGTTTTGGAAGCTCACGCGGCCTTCGTCAAAATATAAATCAACCGTACCGGTTGGGCCATTGCGGTGCTTGTCAATCCTTATCTGGGCAATATTACGTTCCTCCAGCGGCACATCACGAACACTGCGATCCATGGCCTTGCGATAGATAAACAAAACAACGTCGGCGTCTTGTTCAATGGTGCCCGAATCGCGCAGATCAGCAAGTTTGGGCACAGCCGGACTGCGTGCTTCCACGGCGCGCGAAAGCTGGGACAAGGCAAGAACTGGTATATTTAATTCTCGCGCGAGCCCCTTAAGCGCTCGCGTGATTTCGGAAATTTCCTGCACCCGATTATCGCTTTTTGTTCTTGATTCCATGAGCTGAAGGTAATCTATAATCAAGAGCCCAAGGCCCTTCTCCATTTGCAGGCGCCTAGCTCTCGCTCGTATTTCCATAATATTGGCGGTGGCGCCGTCATCAATGTAGATTGGAGCGTTAGACAGGAGATCCATGGCGTGGCCAATTCGTCCAAAATCATTGTCTTCGCCCTTGTCCGAGAGGCGACCGGTACGCATCCGCCACAAATCCACACCGGCCTCGGCGCACAACAGACGATCAACCAACTGCTCCTTAGACATTTCTAAACTGAATATGCCGACCGGAACTTTTGAACGCAGGGCAACGTGGCGGGCGATATCCATGGCAAATGAGGTTTTGCCAACCGAAGGACGCGAGGCTAAAATAATAAGGTCGGATTTTTGCAGGCCGGCAAGTTTGGCATCAAGTTCAGGAAAGTGTGTTGGCACGCCGCGCAATTTTCCGCTCTCACGATGCAATTCGTCTATACGCTCAAAGGCCTCGGCGAGCAGAGATTTAACTGACAAAAAAACATGCCGCAAATATTTTTGCGTCACGGAAAAAAGCGTTTGCTCGGCTTTGTCTAAGGTGTCGTCAATATTTTCTTCTTCTTCGTAACCAAGGGAGGTAATTTTATTGCCAGCGTCCAGCAATCGGCGCAGAGTCGCTTTGCGCTGAACAATGGCGGCATAGTGCGCCACGTGCGCGGCCGTAGGCACGGCGTTTACCAAACTGACCAAATAGCTCTGGCCGCCAATCGCAGACAACAACTTTTTTTCTTCCAGCCGATTGCTTAAGCTTAAAATATCAATCGGTTCATGCTTGGCAAACAAGTCAATCATGGCTTCGTAGACGAAACGATGAATGTCTTTGTAAAAATCTTCAGGATTAACAATATCAATTATTCTGAAAATCGCCTCTTTATCCAATAACAGAGCACCCAGCAAGGATTGCTCGGCTTCAATATTTTGAGGCGGGACCTTGATTACTTCATTATTATCCATGATCTAACTCTATAACGAGGTCGTGCTTTGGGCAATAGCAGAATGGTTAATAAAATGTGGGTAACCCCGTAATACAACATTCATGATTAAAATGACAATACTATAAATTTCTTCATTGAATAGCTAATATCATAAATACAATCACGGTGTTTTCATTATTAACTGGCAAATCCAGTCGGGTTTGCTAATGAATGTTGATATACGGGGTAACCCCGTTAGAAGTTTGATTAAGGCGTGGATGTTTGCTGGTATTTTTTGGAGGTTGAGTTATCTGATGATTGTGTTATGATTTGTTCAAAATTACTCGTATTTAACCATAATTTATGTACGAACAAACGTTAGCAGAGGTGCTCTGGCAGGCCGTTAGGGAAACTATTAGAAGCTCTTTAATATATTTGCCTTTAACGATTGGCGGCATTTTGATCTTTGTGTGCGGCTGGATAATCGCCGGCCTGATCGGTCAAGCTGTTGAGCGTTTGCTCAATCGTATTGGCCTAGACCATTTTTTGGGGCAAATTAGGTGGTTTGAGCCCCTAGAGCGCTTGGGAGTTAGAATACGCGCCGCCTATGCCATAGGCGCGATTATTCGCTGGTTCATTATTTTTCTATTACTATCATCGGTGGCCGAAGCATTGCGTTTATCGGCGGTAACAACATTCCTGCAGTCTATTATTAATTATTTGCCGAGTTTATTCAGCGCTATTTTGATTTTATTGATTGGGGCACTGCTGGCTGATTTTTTAGGAAAGTTGGTGTGGTTAGGAGCATCAGTCGTGCACCCAGAAGCGAGTCATTTCTTAAAAAATATTACCCGCGCGGCTCTTTGGATTTTTAGTTTAGTGGCCGCCGTAGAACAATTGGGGCTGGCCGCCGAGCTTTTGCAAACTTTCATTATTGGCTTAGCGGCCCTGCTTGCCATTGCCGGCGGCATTGCCTTTGGGCTTAGTGGACGTGATTACGCCTCTCATTTGATAGATAAAGTCTATCGTGATATAAATCAAGAGCATGAATAAATCACATAACTTTCAGAATGTTCAGCGACATGGTGCACAATAAAAATATATTAGTAGTCAGATTTGCGGGTCCGTAGCTCAATGGTAGAGCAAGAGCCTTTTAAGCTCGAGGTTCTGGGTTCGAGTCCCAGCGGACCCATATGGTATAAAATAAAACGTCCTTATGGGCGTATTATTTTTTTCTCTAAAATGCTACACTGGGAATCGAACTCGGGAAGGGGGTTCCGCCATAGGCGGACAGGCGGGGAAACGGGAGTTTCCCCGTGGTGGAAGTTGTTGAAACCGCAAGGTTTCAAGGAGTCCGCCCGAGGCGGGCGATGGGTTCTAGCCCCGGCAGACGGGGCGGAGTCCCAGCGGACCCATATGATATAAGCGGAATGGGCAAGCATTAATGGTAATTTATGAATCTGCCAGACAATCTCATTCTCGGAAATGGTGAGGAGATAGTTCGCTTGGTTCGGGTGCACTGGCTGACCGTTGCCCCATCATTGGTCGGCATTATTTTTATTTTTTTAGCGCCTTTCTTTTTTCTCTGGCCCCTCATGCAGTTCGGTCCCGTGGGGCTTAGCGCTTTTGTTATAGTTGTTTTCGCAGCTATTTTTTTTGGGGCACGAGAATATCGCCGCTGGCAGAAAAGCGTTTTGATTCTTACGACGGCGCGGTTTCTTTGGACCGAACAGCGCGGTTTTTTTGATAAAAAAGTGAGCGAAGCGTATTACCAAAATGTTCAGGACGTTTCGTATCGCATTAAGGGGCTTTGGGCGGCACTCGCGCATTTTGGCTCATTGACCATTCAGGTGGCCGGCGTTGCCGCGCCATTAGAACTTCATAATTTGTCGCGTCCTGACGACCTGCAGCACCTTATCTTGGAACTCAAGGAGCGAAAAATTGCGAGTCAATTGGGCGATCAAGCGGAATGGTGGGAAGATAGATTAATGAGCATGAATGAAAATGAACGGCGAACATTTTTTAAAAAGATTCAAGGCGAGCTGGGTGAAGAGCAGTGGCTCAACCTCTTTCGGCAAGATTCTGAGAATAACAAATCTACGAAGTGACGCTTGCCGAGTTTGTTATTGTCAAGTAAAATAATATTATGATGATTGCGGGTCGGGTAGGGGACATTAGGTCATGGATACCGTGGTTATTGGGTATCCTCATTGCTGTGCTGTCAATGGCTGTGGCGAAGCAGGCAGTCAAGTGGTACAGCATCCAAGAGCAAGTGGAAAGTTACGAGCGAGAATTAGCTTCTGTTGAATCGCGCCGCCAAGAATTGCAGGAACTCATAAAATACGTGCAAACGCCGAGTTACACCGAAGAGCAGGCGCGCTTAAAGTTTGGTTTGGCCAAACCCGGTGAACGCTTGGCGGTTATTCCGGAAAATTTATCTTCTTCTTTGAATGATAGCAATAATAATTCTCAAATTGCCGGCAGTGAATCAAAAATGTCAGGCGCTAAATCTAATTATCAAAAATGGTGGTTATATTTTTTTGATCAATAGTTAAGCGGGATAAAATGCCAGAAGACGCAAATAACGCAAACTTACAATCGGTCGAGCCGGCGAAAAACGGTCAGGCAAAAAAAGTAATGCGGGAAATAATTTTGAAATGGATAGGGGAGGGGACGGCGCCGGCAGCCAGCGAATTGAGCACAAAAGAGACGGCGCCAGCGCAGTCAAAAATTAATATTCGCGCGGCCGAGCCAGCTGACGACAAACAGCGGCAGGCAGTCCACGAAGCGCTGTCGCGCGTGCGGCCAGAAACTAGGAATCAAAAAACTGGCATGGCTAAGCCAATAAACGATAGGCGCTCCAGTCAAGAAACGCAGGCGCTGTTAGAAAAATATGAAACATCGCTTCTGGCGAGAGGACGGCGCCATATCAATATATTTGCCTGGCTTTATGGCGCCATGTGGTCAGTGTTTCTTTTGGGAACCGCTGTTTTGGCAATTGGGGTCTACAAATTAGGGTGGGATGGTCAATTGACAAACAAATTATTAAACTATGTTCCTTTGCCGTATGGTTTTGTGCGCTATCATCCAATTTGGTACGGCACATATCGCGCCGAATATCAGGCGATTAGCCGCTTCCGGAGCCAGCAGTCTGCCAGCTCTCAATCAATTATTTCGCCCGAGGAAATAGAAAATATACTTGTCAGAAGAACCATGGCCAATGATTTAGCTTGGGGGCGTGGTTTGTGGGTGTCGGATAGCGAGGTGGTAAGCGAGCTCAACGATATCGCTATCAAGGCGAGGTCAATAGATGAGGTGGAGCGTACGGTGCAGGCGCTGTGGGGAATTAGTATTAATGAATATAGTCGGCGGGTCATTAGGCCGTATCTTCTAAAAAAGAAACTGCTTAGCGCATTGTCCAATGATTTTTTGATTAAACAACGTTTTGGCAGGGCCAATGACTTGCAAGCTTTAGATGGTTATCTAGATCAGCTTAGAGAGTCCACGCCGGTGATTATTTTTCGATAAAGCCCCGCCCCGCCGCCCGCCGCCGATGACGGCGGCCTGCCTCGCAGAAAAACTTTCTTTGCAATTTCTAATTTGCGCGTGCCGCCGATTTTCCTTTCCCGCCTGCCATCGCCCAAGCCTCCTGTCAGAATCGAACTGACGTTTACGGTTTACGATACCGCTGTTCTGCCACTGAACTAAGGAGGCTCGGGACATGGCGGGCAGGTCTGCCAATTGAGCTAGGTCGGCAGATTTTGACGGGCTTCGGCGCAAATGAATTAGCGAGTAACCCCGTTTGGCGGGGTATTTCTAGCTTGCCCCGCACCATAAGAAGGGCCGCTTGTTTTTTGTATGGAGCGAGTGAGGAGAATTGAACTCCCGTTTTCTGCTTGGGAAGCAGATGTACTACCATTGTACTACACTCGCGTAAAAAGATAAGCGATTGAAATTTTTCTGTTCGTTTTGTTATTTTTCTGCTATACTGTAAGAACTTAATTATCATTAGCAGATTGAGTATAGAAAATGAAATTATTATTGGCAAGACATTGTCTTAAATTAGTCCTGCGGCGACGGCCTTTTTTATTATACCAGTATTTATCACTGTGTAATGATTAATCTTAAAAACGTTACCAAGCAATATCCGGGCAACATTGTGGCCCTGCGCAATGTTACTCTGCAGATTGCGCCGGGCGAATTTGTTTCAGTGGTCGGACAATCAGGCGCCGGCAAAAGTACGATTGTTCGGTTGCTAATGGCTGAAGAGCCAGCCAGCCGCGGCCGAATAGTTGTTGGCGGCTGGGACATCACTGACATACGATTACGGGAGGTGCCGGTTCTGCGGCGCCAAATTGGCGTTGTTTTTCAGGATTATAAATTATTGCCCAAAAAGACCGTTTTTGAGAATGTTGCTTTTGCCCTTGAGGTTTGCGGTGAATCGCGGCAAAAGATAAGAACAATCGTGCCCCAGCTTTTAAAAATCGTTGGGCTGGAAGATCGCCATAAACGTTTTCCTGATCAGCTTTCCGGCGGAGAACAGCAGAGGGTCAGTATTGCCCGGGCTCTCGTGCATCGCCCCAAACTATTGCTGGCTGACGAACCAACCGGGAACCTGGACTCATTGAACGCCCGCGAAATTATTGATTTACTGCTCAAAATTAATGAATTGGGAACAACCGTCATGCTGGTTACTCACAATCGCGATATTGTCAATTCATTAAAGCGCCGCGTGATTACCATTGAACGCGGCGAAATAGTATCTGATCAGCCAGTGGGCCGATACATATTGTAGGTAATCTCTAATATCTAATTACTAATTTCTAAATTGCGGCGGACGTGAGCTAAATGACTAAATGATAAAATTTTTGCTTTATGCTTTATGCTACTTTGCGCGTAATCAAATTCAGCTGGAAAAACATTTGGCGTAATTTCTGGCTCTCCGTCATTACTATGAGCACCATTATCATCACTTTGTTTACCATCAGTTTGGTTTTGGCGCTAGAGGTGGGTCTGAAACAAATAATTCAGACGGCGGAAAAGCATATAGATTTGTCCGTATATTTTTATCCTTCAGTAACCGAGGCGCAGGCCAACAGCGTCATCACCGTTATTAAGGCCATACCGGGAATTCAGGAAACTGTTTATATCACCAAAGAGCAATCTTTGGCTAGCTATGAAAAAAGAGCGCAAGATTCGCCGGAATTACTTGCCCCGCTTAAAGTTATTGGGCAAAATCCGTTTGGCGCGGCCGTGACCGTGAGAGCGAATGAGCCGGCGGCCTACCAGCGCGTGATTGATGAATTGAACAAACCGCAATATAAGGACTTGATTGAAGGCCAAAAAAAGGAGTTTGAGGAAAACCGGCAGTTTATTGATGCCTTCACTGCTTTTACCGATAAGGTCAGGGTTTCCGGCCTGGTTATCAGCGCATTTTTTGCGATGATTGCGGCCCTGCTGATTTTCAACGCTATCAGGGTGGCGATATACACGCATCGCGAGGAAATCGCCATTATGAAATTGGTTGGCGCCACCAACTGGTTTGTTCGCGCGCCATTTCTCACGGAAACAATCATCTATAGCGCCATCGCCGTATTGATTAGCGGCGGTTTATTTTTTATTTTAATGTATTTTTTACAGCCGTACCTTGACGGTTATTTTGGGGGGGATGTTGCTATTTACAGCTATTTTAGTCATAATGCCCTAATGATTTTTGGCGCGGAGTTGTTGGCTACGGTGATTTTAAATATTATTGCCGGGAGTTTCGCCCTGCGCCGGTATCTTAGAGTATAAATTATGGCGGCCGGCGCGAAGTCCCGCTCTGTTCTCGGGGGTCGTCTAATGGCAGGACATCACCCTTCTTGCCCCGCACCTTTTAATTTGTTTACATTATAGTTATACTCCTAATAACAATCTATCTTGTTCAGTGAATAGTTTAATTGTGAAGTTGAATAAGGTGCGGGGCAAAAGGTGAGTATGATGGTTCGCCTCGCACCAATTAGTTTTAGGCACTATTAAATTATAATATGTATTTATATCCACACTAGTGTAGTCTGCACAAAGTCCGGCGCAAAATTGGGAGGTCGTCTAAGGGTAGGACATCACCCTTTGGAGGTGAGTATGAAGGTTCGAATCCTTCCCTCCCAGTTTTGCGCCGGAGAGCCGCTAATCTAGGTTCCTATCCCATGGCTATCTTGGAGTGGGTATGAGTTAAAGATTGGTGCGGGGTGAAAATCCATCCCCCCGAGAGTAGCGCAGGAGAGCCGTGAATCTTGATGCATAGAAAAGAATGACTAAAAATCGCTACATTTTTATATCAATTTTTTGGTTAATATTGATTGTGGCCGTTTTTCTCGCGGCCATGCTCGCAATCATGAACGTTCTTTTGTCTCAAAGAAGAGTGAATTCAGCCGCCACAAAAGGCAATCAGGCGCTGGTTAGAATCGGCGAGGCGCCTTCAATAATAGTTGCCGTTGCCGATACGCCAGAAGAACAGTACAAAGGACTTAGTGGGAGAAACTCGTTGAGCGACAATGAAGGTTTGTTATTTATTTTTGCCAAGCCTGCTTACCATTCATTTTGGATGAAAGATATGCTTTTCCCGATTGATATTATTTGGATATGGGAGAGTGGGCAAGTGCTCGATATAAGTGCTAATATTAAACCAGAATCATTTCCTGAAACTTTTCAACCGCCAGCTCCAGCGTTATATGTTATAGAGGTGAGAGCGGGCTGGGCCGAACACCACCGTATCAAGGTTGGCGATTTGATACAGATTAAAGCAATCTAATTATTATTTATGCCGTATATCTTTATTCAGCTTAGCGCTATCTTGGGCATTGCCTTGGCGGTTTCATTTGTCGTTAAACAATTGCGCCAGCCCTTGGTTATTGGTTATATATTGACAGGCATAATAGTTGGGCCAATGTTTCTGGGGCTCGTGCACCCGACTGACGCCATTGAGTCGTTTGGCCAGCTTGGCGTCGCTCTCTTGCTGTTTATTGTTGGCCTTAGCTTAAAACCGGAAATGATTAGAGACGTGGGCCGGCCCGCCATTATTACCGGGCTTGGACAAATCATTTTTACCACTATTTTTGGTTTTGCCCTAGCGACCGCTCTTCATTTTGACTTGGTGGCCGCTCTTTACTTGGCAGTGGCCTTTACTTTTTCCAGCACTATCATAGTTTTACAGCTTCTTTACGACAAAGAAGAACAAGACACGCTATATGGCCGCATTGCCATCGGTTTTCTTTTGGTGCAGGACGGCGCGGCCCTTTTGCTGTTTTTATTTTTGACGAGTACCAGCGCCGCGGCCGGCAGTTTTTACGAATTTACAGCTCTCATGTTATTGAAGATTTTAACCATAGTTATCGCGGGTTATATACTCAGCCGACAGTTAATGCCGCGCATTGATATTGCTTTTGCCCGAAGCCGCGAAGTCTTATTCCTTTTTGCGCTGGCTACGGCCTTAAGTTTGGCCACGCTTTTTAGGGCCTTGGGGTTCTCTTTTGAGCTGGGGGCGCTGGCCGCTGGAGTCATTCTTTCCAGCTCACCATACCAGCGCGAAATAGCCGCGCGGCTTGGCACACTGCGCGATTTCTTTCTCATCATGTTTTTTGTTGTGTTGGGTACCAGTGTTTCTTTTGATATTATCAGCGGCTCATGGTTCGCCATAATAATTTTTTCGTTATTCATCCTCATTGGCAATCCTTTGGTCGTTATTATATTGATGCGGCACCTTGGTTATACTTTGGAGGCGGGATTTTATGCTGGTTTAACCGTCGCTCAAATCAGCGAGTTTTCATTGATTCTCCTGACCCTCGGAGTTCGTCTTAATCACCTGGATGCTTCTATTGTTGGTTTTGCCACAGTCGTTGGTTTGGTGACAATTTTTGTGTCTTCGTATTTTATGATAAATAATAGAAGGCTATTTAAATTCATGGAGCCGCGGCTTAGACGTATTTTAAACGATAATGGCGGCGGTCTCTCCAAGACATTACCGCGGCGCGGTTGTCAAGTTATTTTATTCGGTTGTCATCGCTTAGGCACCGGCATCGTCAGTGTTTTAAAAGAGCTTAATTTGACGTACCTCGTCGTTGATCATGATCCTGATATTATTAAATCGTTAAATAGCGACAATATCCAGTGCGTTTTTGGCGCGGCTGATGATTTTGGTTTTCTGGACACCTTGCCGATAGCGCAGTGCCGAACTATTATATCTACCATTCCTGAAACGGCAGTCAATGAAGCCCTGACCGAATATGTGCGGCGGCATAATCAGGAAGCGATTATTCTTTGCATTGCCAATCATCATCATCAGGCGGCGTCGCTCTATGCCGCCGGGGCGACTTATGTAATAGTGCCGCCGTATCTGGGACGCCGTTATCTTATTGAATTATTACGGGAATATGGTTTAAATGAACACGGTTATCTGACCGAACGCCGTCTGCATGAAAATGAACTTCGCTATATTGAAAACGGAGGTAATTTATCCAGCACTTTCAGTACCTAAACTAACTTATTCATTTATGGACAAAACTAAAATAATGATCGGCACCATTCTAGTCGTGCTTTTAATCGGTGGTTTTATTTATCTAAAAAATAACCAGCCGACACCAAGTTCGCAAGGCGCGGTGAGGGGTATTCCGGATATTGCCAATCCTAATAATGATTCTAACACTAGCACCAAAAATATGGATACTAATAATTCAAAACAATATTCATTTCCGGGGGTGCTGCCGCCGGATCGCATTAAAGACAAACAGGCGATT
>Ga0156061_113_pt3 | contig 13032 bp, 8 predicted proteins | sample RifCSPlowO2_02_FD_107714 | JGI IMG/M metagenome (GOLD analysis project Ga0156061, IMG submission 107714) | Candidatus Uhrbacteria bacterium RIFCSPLOWO2_02_FULL_48_12
GCGGGGCATTCTCTAGCGGGGTAAATACTGGGGCGGCTTTAAGAGTTATTCCCGTACGACTCGGCGATCATTTACCGTCACGGCATGTTTTGCGCTTACGGCGCGTTCATCCTCCCGTCCGCCTTAAACCGCAGACGCCGTCCTTTGAGGATGTGGCGAGGCCATTAAAGTGGCGTTACTGGATTGAAGAAATTTCGGGATTAAGTTTAATCGGTTTAGTTTTTTTAATCGGCCTCAATACGGCCAAGTATGTTTTTCGTGTTGAGCTTGCAGCGCCAGTCAGGGGGGCTCTCCGGCCCCGCGCTGTTCCGGTAGGCGGGACAGAGTGGCGTCCAAAAAGTTCAGCCGGCGTGAGTAGTTATCAAAAAATCGCTCAACCGGCATTGGCTTTGCCAACGGCGTTTGCCAGAGCCGAGCCAGAGGCCGCCTCATCAATCCTAATGAAACGAGTTCTGTTCAAAGATTCGTTTCGCGAGCTGGCTTTTGTGGCGCTCTCTGCCCTCGTTATCCTAATGCCATTGCGTTTAACGGTGGAAGCCATGCGTTTGAGAGCTGTCAGGGCGGAGGTGGTGGCTGAGGCCGCTTCCGGCTTGGCCTCTTTTATGGCTGGCAGTCAGGCCGTTGTTGACTATGATTTTTTTAAAGCCGGCAGTGAGTTTGAGGCGGCCGTTAGCCGTTTTCAGGAAGCAGAAACATCATTAAATAAGATTCCTGTTTTGCTTCGGGCACTGGCTAGCGTATTGCCCAGCGGACAGCAGCTCACAAGCGGTGAGCGCTTACTAGAGGCCGGCGCGGCCTTGTCGCGCGTGGGCCAGACTATTTCGTCAAATTTTTTGTTTTTGAAGGAGAATACTGAAAATTCAAATACCATTCCGGCCGACAAATTATTGACCCGGCTGTCAGCCGCCGCCGCTTCAGTAAAGCCCGATATCAGCGAAGCGGAGTCGGCCTTGGCCGCGGTTCGTCTTGAGGATTTGCCTCGAGAGTACCGTACAGCGCTGGAGCAGGTTCGTTTGCTGCTGCCCATAGTTCATTCCGGCATTGATCAGCTCTTGGCCCTGAATGAGATTGCGCCGGATCTTTTGGGCTTGGAAGGGAGGCGCCGGTATTTAATCATGTTTCAAAATAATCATGAGCTAAGAGCGAGCGGCGGGTTTATGGGGAGCTTTGCGATTCTGGATGTTGATGATGGACGAGTGCAGTCGCTCAAGGTGCCGGCAGGCGGCACGTATGACATGCAGGGAAGTTTGGTGCCGCGTCTCTTAGCCCCTGAACCGTTACAGCTCATCAATCCGCGCTGGGAATTTCAGGATGCCAATTGGTGGTCAGACTGGCCGACCTCGGCGAAAAAAGTTTCTTGGTTTTACCGGCAGGCGGGCGGGGAGAGCGTTGATGCGGTGGTGGCCATGGATGTGAACGTCATTGAGTCGCTCCTTAAGATAACCGGGCCAATTCCCATGCCGGCCTATAATCTAACTATCACCGCTGATAATTTTGCGGCAGAAGCGCAAGCCGAGGTGGAACTGCGCTACGACAAAGCCGCTAACCGGCCGAAACAGTTTATTGCTGACTTAGCACCTCTATTGATCGGTCGCTTGGAAGCGGGTCTCAACACAGACGGTCTAAAAATCGCCGCCGCCGTGAGCCAGGCCTTAACGGAAAAGCATCTCTTGATATACAGTTCGGAGGCCGATACTGAAGCCAATTTGCGCGATTTGGGCTGGGCTGGCGCTATTGATACTCTGCCGCCATTTACCGATAGCATTGGCATTGTTCACACCAATATTGCCGGCGGCAAGACAGACAATGTTATTACTGACCAGGTGGAGCATAATGTCGCTGTTCAGGAAGACGGCGCCTTGGTTGACACCTTAACCATCACAAGATCGCACCACGGCAGTAAGGGCGAGCAATTTAGCGGGGTGAGGAACGTGGATTATCTGCGCGTGTATGTGCCAGAGGGCAGTCAATTGCTCAGCGCCGAAGGATTTCAGGCGCCCGATTCTTCGTTATTTAAAATTCCGTCGGCTGATTTGGAGATGGATAATGATTTGCGGCCAATGTTTTTTGAGTCGCGCCGCGATTCCGCGAGCGGTGTTGTCAGTTATGATGAATTAGGCAGAACAGTTTTCGCGCATTGGCTGATGGTTGATCCGGGAGAGAGCGCCGCGGTCAAATTAAGTTATCGTCTGCCGTGGCGACTTCAAGAATCAGCTGCGGCTCTTTGGCAGCCATGGTCATCGTATTTTGGCTGGACGCAAGACAGCCGTATTTATCGTCTGCGCTGGGAAAAACAGCCGGGTACCAAGGCCGCGTCATTTCATCACACCTTTAAGAGTTTCCAGCCAATTGAGGTTACGGCTTCTTCCCGAGAAGTGGAGGCCGGTGATTATGGCTGGAGCTGGGAGTCCATTCTCGAATCCGACGCTGTTTTGGGCGTCACCTTTAGAATCAAGTAAGCTTCATTCATGCCCCGTCCTTTGCCCCGCAATGATTATCAGGATTTAGAACGGCTCTATCGCGATACGTCTGGTGCCGGCGGCGCCGCGTCCGGCAATTTACAGCGCCCCTCCCGTTCGCCCTGGCGAAGATTAGCCATGGTGGTTTTTTTCCTTTTGGCCCTGGGCAGTTTAGCGGCTTGGTTTGGGTTTTACTTTTTCAATTCATTCAGCAAAAACCGTCAAAGCGAATTGCGTCTGACGATTAGTGCCCCTGAATCGGTTGGCGCAGGAGAGCCGGTAGAGTATCGTGTGAATTTAAATAATGTCGCGGCCGAGGCCGTGGCGGAAGTTAATCTTCGTTTGAATTACCCTGACGGGTTTGTTTGGCAGAGCGCTACTTTGAGTCCCGAGTCCGCCGGCCATAATACGTGGTCGCTCGGCGCTTTGCGCCCGGGAGAAAGCAAGGAAATAGCGGTCAAGGGAATTATTCTGGGCGAGAGCGGCGGCATTAAAACAATTTTTGGCGCGGCTTCATACCGCCTGCCAAATTTCAGGTCAGAACTTGAAACAACCGCCTCGCTCGGCCTCAAGCTTAATGATTCCAGTTTGACGCTTGGCTGGACTGGCCCCGGGGTTAGTGCGCCCGGCGAGTCAGCGCAATATGAGTTAAAGTATGAACATAACGGGACATCAGAACTTCCAGCGAGCGCTCTCTCTATAGCGTTTTCGCCGAACTTTAAGGTAACCGCCGCCGCGCCGCCGCCATTGGCTGATGGAAACTATCAATGGAGCATTCCCGCTCTTTTACCCAAATCAACCGGTTCAATAACAATTACTGGCGTCTGGGCCGCGGAAGCGGCGGGCGAGGAGGTTATTAGCGCTAAATTGGAGGCCAGAAGCGATACCGGTGCTTGGTTGAAAATTGCTTCCGGTTCTGTCCGCACTCGGGTAAGCAGCGGAGCGGTTTCTTTGTCTATTCAAGTTAATGGCAATACCGCGCCCGCGGCTGTGAATCTAGGGGAAACATTGTCGTACTCGCTTGAGTATGAAAACACCAGTGAGCAGGTGATAGAGGAGGCCGCGGTGAGGGTGCGTTATGATACCAATGCCATTGATTGGCCCGACGTCGTTATGGAAGAGAGCGGACGAGTTGAAGGAAATGTTATTATCTGGGAGAGCCAGCCAGTGCCGGCCTTAATGAAGGTTTTGCCAAAGGGCAAAGGTGTTTTACGCTGGAGTGTGCCGCTCTTGAAAACTATGGTCGGCAATACCGCCGCCTCAGATATAGTGAGCACCCCGGTTTTTTCCTACAAACGTCTGGACGGCGAGATTACTGAGGGCAGTTTTGAAGGAGCGGCGGTGACCGTGCCGGTCAACGGGTCAGTTTCGCTGGAGGTAGAAGCGCGCTATTTTGACGATTCCAGCCGCGCCGTCGGCCAGGGGCCCCTGCCGCCGAAAGCCGGGGAGACAACAACCTACGAGGTTACTTGGCGAATTCGCCGGGCCAGCCACGGGCTTAAAGACATTCGTTTGGAGGCCGAATTGCCGGTTGGGGTAAGCGTAGAGAAGGACAGCGCCGCCACAGAGACCGGAACTTGGCAAGTGGCTGACGATGGTTCACCGCGGTGGCTTATCAGCGAGCTCGCTCCATCGCTGGAGCCCAGTGTTTCATTCTTTATTAAGCTTAAGCCATCAGAATCAGATATTGGCCGGGTGCTCGCTTTGATTACTCGCACGACCTTGAGCGCCATTGACAATGTCACGCAAGGCACTGTGTCAGCTATGGGCAACGTTATCACCACTAATCTTGAATCTGACCCCGTGGCGCGCGGTCAGGGTGTGGTGGCAAGATAAATTTACGGCCATGGCCATGGTTGGCATAGTTTTGAGAGAGATTTTTTGGGAGCTGATTTATGCGCCCGTGTGGTGGTACACCTTTGGGGCGGTTGGGGCGGTCAGACGTTTTTATGAACGCCTGAAAGAGGGTAATCAATATTTGGGCTGGAGCGTCTGGCTCACCAATATTTTTACGCCGATGTACGCTCAATACGATTTGACCGGGCGGCTGATTAGCATCGGCGTTAGAGTCGTGCAGGCGGCAGTTCGTTCTGTCCTTCTCATTGTTTGGCTGGCTGTATCCCTCGGGATCCTCGCGGCGTATTTTTTGGTTCCTCTTATTGCGATGGTAGAAATTATTTATCATTGGCAGCTAATTTTGTCTTAAAATGCCGCGTTTAGCTTTCAGTTGTCAGCATTGCCAGGGCACCGGCCGCCTGCCAGATGAAACGTGCCAATCCTGCTTTGGTATTGGACATGGCATTATTTTGGGCGGTTATCTTGTCTATTGGCAAAAGAATTTAACTAAAGAGGAATTTTTTTTAGATCATTTTAGTTTGGTGGTGAGATTAACCATTCGTTTAGTCGCTTTTCTTCTGGCTTTATCCGGCATACTTTACGCCGTATTTAAGGCCCTGCTCGACATTTCCGTTGGGCGGACTTTTGTGTTTTTCAATTTACCTCTTGAGGATGGCGCGGAGTCGCTTTTTTTCTGGGTGTCTATCATGGCAATTTTCTATATTTATTCAGGTCTGGAGAGGGACCTCGCCAACCTTAAGCGTATTCCCAGCCGTGTCTACGAAGATGAGGTTCGGCCCCAGTCGGAGGCCGCTTCATTTGACAGCCGCCATCGTTTAAACATCGCTGACACTTTGGCTCCCGATGTTCGCTCGGTGCTGGCGGACGCCTTTGTGCTGGCCGAAAAACTTCAACAGCCTCTCGGCGCCATTCATTTGCTTTTTGTTCTCTTGCGACATGCCAGCGTGCGCACGGTGCTGGCGCGTCTGGGCGTCAACCCGGCGGAGCTTGGGGGAAAAGCAGGGCGCCTGACCGCTCTTAACAGCCCAGCCGGTCCGAACGATTTAGAGACAATTTTTTTTCAGGCCTACGTTCGCGCCTATGGCGATCGTCAAAAGAATATTGACCCAGTGGACTTGTTTGCCGCCGTTGGCACGGTTGATCCGCGCTCTAGAGAGGTGCTCTATGATGCGGGAGTTGATGAGCAGAAAATAGACAACGTTTTGGCTTGGCATTTAAGCGTTAAGCGTCAGTACGAGCAGTGGCGGCATTGGCGAATTGGGTCAAGACACAGGCCGCGCAACCGGCTGGATCGGGCGATGACCGCCATTGCTACTCCCACTCTTGATTATTATTCTCAAGATATTACAGAATTGGCTCAATGGGGAATGTTTTTGCCGACGGTTAGCCGCGGTGAAATGGTTGATCGGGTGGTGCGGATTTTTCAAGGCGGCCGCAGTGCTGTTTTGGTCGGCTATCCGGGAGTGGGAAAGCGCGGCGTCATAGAAGAGCTCGCCGAACGCCTGGCCGCTGACGACGTGCCCGCTATTCTAAAAGATAAAAGATTAGTGAGTGTTTCTATTGCCAAGATTGTCAGCGGCGCAACACCGGCCGATGCCGAGGCGCGCCTTTTGAAATTACTTGATGAGGTTGCCTATTCCGGAAATATTGTTTTGGTCATAGAAGAAATTCAGGGCGCGGTCGGCATTACCAGCGGTCAGGCCGGCAGTGTGGACATGGCGGCCGTGCTCGCCAAAACACTGCGGCAGCGCAGAACTTTATGTTTGGCGACCACCACGCCGGATGACTACAAGAGGGTTATAGAGAGGACTGTTCTTTCAAGTTTATTTGAGCGTTTGAATTTGGATGAGCCGAGCATTAATGAAACTATTCAGATCGTGGAATCTAGAGTGGGGAGAATTGAGGCCAAGCATCGCGTCTATTTTTCGTATGACGCTATTGCCCGGCTGGTGGAGTTATCGGCAAAATATATTCATGACCGTTTCTTGCCGCAAAAGTCCCTGTCTATTTTGGATGAGCTGGCTTTGTTTACAAAAGAACATCGCGGGCAAGACATTATCATGACGGTTAATGATGTGGACCTTTTTATGAGCCAGAAACTCGGGGTGCCGCTAAGTCGTGTGAATAAAAATGAGGCCGAACTATTGCTTCATTTGGAAGATCGTCTGCACGAGAGAATTGTTGATCAGGAGACGGCTGTCACTGCCGTGGCTGAAGCTCTGCGCCGAGCGCGCGCCGAAGTGCGCGACCAAAAACGTCCCATTGCCAATTTAATGTTTCTTGGTCCAACCGGGGTCGGTAAAACCGAACTGGCTAAAGCTGTGGCGGCCGTGTACTTTGGCGAGCAAAATAAAATGGTGCGCTTGGATATGACCGAATATCAGGAACTCGCCAGTTTGTCGCGCCTGATTGGCAGTGCCGAAGGGGGGAGCGCGGCGCGCGGCATTTTGACGGAAGCCGTGAGAAGCAACCCCTTTGCCCTCGTGTTGCTTGATGAAATAGAAAAAGCGCATGTTGATGTCATAAACGTGTTTTTGCAGGTGATGGATGACGGGCGCTTAACCGACAGCCGCGGGCAGACCACGGATTTTACCAATGTGATTTTAATCGCCACTTCCAACGCCGGCACCTCGTTTATTCAGGAAGCGGTGCGGTCTCACATGCCCATGCCGGAGATAGAACGCCAGCTTATGGAGTCAGAACTGAAACACCATTTTCAGCCAGAGTTCTTGAACCGTTTTGACAACATCATTGTTTTCAGGCCCCTGACAACGGAGCATGTTTTAGATATTACCCGCCTCATGCTTCGCAAGGTGGGCGAGCGTTTGGCCGAGCAGGGAGTTACTATATCTGTCAGCGACGAAGTTATCAAGGAACTCGCGACTTTGGGATTTGATCCGTTGTTTGGAGCTCGGCCGCTCAGGCGAGTCATTCAAGAAAAGGTTGATTCCCCAATTGCCCGTTTAATTTTGGAGGGTCGCCTGGAGCGCCGCGATCAAATTATTTTAGAGAGCGCCGGCAAGTTAACTGTCAAGAAAGCAGAGCGACTGTGATTTTGTGAATCAGGAATAGTGAATATTGGTAGAATGACAAATGCCCAAGCTCAAATGCCAAATGTCATGCCCGAGGCAGATGCGCCTTGGGCGCAAATGCTCCAATGTCTTAATGTCAATTTTATCATTAAGTCATTTGGTCATTAAATAATTGATTGGGCATTAGGATTTTGACATTAGTCATTTCAATAGTCATGCTTCCTATCATTCTCTCTTTTCTGGCCGCCGCTGCGCTGGCTCTTTTTTTGACGCCTCTGGTCAGGACCTACGCCATTGCTCATCGCCTAGTTGACGATCCGGCGATTGAACCGCAGCGCCGCGCGCACGATCGTCCTATTCCGCTGCTGGGAGGCCTCGCTGTTTGGCTGACGATTGTGATAATTATTTTTTCCGTTCTACTGCTTAATCAATCATATATCGTCGGTCCCTACCTTAAATCAAAATTTATTATCGGTATTATTTTAGCAAGCGCCGTGCTGATGGCAGGCGGTTATCTTGACGATCGTTATCATTTGCGCCCTCGTTCGTCAGTCTGGTTTCCCATTCTGGCCGTTTTAATAATTATCGCGAGCGGCATTGGCATTAATTTTATCACCCGTCCCTGGGGCGGAGTTATGCGGCTGGATGGCTGGAAAATTGAACTTTTGCGCTATCGGGACTTGCCTTATTATTTTAACGTCGGGGCGGATATTTTGACGTTTTGCTGGCTCATGGGAATGATGTATACTACCAAACTGCTTGATGGATTAGATGGGCTGACGAGCGGAATCGCCGCCATTGGCGCTATCACACTTAGTGCCTTGAGCTTGACCGCGATTGTCCATCAGCCAGACACTGCTTTGCTGGCCGCCATTGTGGCTGGCGCTTTTTTGGGTTTTTTGCGATATAATTGGTTCCCGGCCAGTATATTTTTGGGGGAAGGCGGCAGTCTTTTAGCCGGTTTTATGCTCGGCGTTTTGGCCATTGCGGCCGGCGGGAAAATTGCCGCGACCATTCTGGTCGTGGCCATACCTGTTTTTGATGTTTTTTGGGTGATCGCCCGTCGCATATTTTGGGAGCATAAATCAATCGCGGCGGCCGACCGCCAACATTTGCACTTTCGTCTCTTAGATATTGGATTAACGCCTCGTCAAACCGTGCTGTTTTTTTGGTCGGTCAGCGCCGTTTGGGGTACGCTCGCTTTGGTTTTGCAGACACGCGGCAAATTTTTCGCCTTTATAATTTTAAGTTTTATATCCATAATTTTTGCTTACCTCGTTGTTAAATTACAAAACAGACGCCTCTCGCCAAGGTAATTTTTATGCTCACCTTAACGGACAGAAGTAAATACCGTATTTTAGAAATGATTCCGGGAATGCTCGTTTGGGCTACTTTTATTTTAGCCGTCACTCTATCATTTGTGCGGCCGCTGTGGGCCGTTTATTTTATTATTTTATTTGATCTCTATTGGCTGTGGCGCGTTAGCTATTTTGTTTTTTACACGGTGCTCTCCTGGCGATTATATAACCGTGAAATCAAACGCCATTGGTTTGCTGATCTTGAGCGAGATTATCCAGCGTGGCGGAATATGTATCACTTAATTTTTTTGCCTACCTACCGCGAAGATTTAAGCGTTATAGAAGCCACTGTTAAAAGCTTAACTCAAATGGCCTATGACCCAAAGCGTTTTATCGTCATTTTGGCCGGCGAAGAGAGAGACGCTGAAAATTTTGCCAAAATCTCGTCGTATTTGGCTGACCATTATCGTCATTTTTTTTACGACCTGGTGGTGACAGTGCATCCCGCGAATCTGCCGGATGAAATTCCCGGCAAGGGATCAAATCTGAACTGGTCTGGCCATCGCCTTAAAAAATACGTGGACTCTGCCGGCCTGCCTTATCAAAATTTGATTGTGTCTTCGTTTGACGTGGATACCCTAGCCCACCGACAGTATTTTGCCTGCTTGACCTACAAATTTTTAAGCCACCCCAATCCCACCCACGCGAGTTACCAGCCGGCGGTTCTTTACAATAACAACATTTGGGACGCGCCGGCCATCACTCGCGTAGCCGCCTTTGGCACGACTTTTTGGCTGATGACCGAGCTCGCTCGCCCCGAGCGCCTTTTTACTTTTTCCTCTCATAGCATGAGCTGGCAGGCGCTAGTTGATGTCGGCTTTTGGGAAAAGCAAATAGTCACCGAGGATTCAAGAATATTTTTACAATGTTTCTTGCGCTACGACGGCGATTACAGTGTGACGCCGATATATGTGCCTGTTTCCATGGATATGGTGATGGCTAAAAGTTATTTGAAGAGTTTGGTGAGTTTATACAAGCAGCAGCGCCGCTGGGCTTGGGGTATTGAGCACTTGCCGTACATGCTTTGGAATTTTTCTAAAAATCCGCGCATCCCTTGGCGCAAAAAACTTTATTATATTTGGAATTTAAGCGAAGGGATGTATTCGTGGGCCACCGCTCCGATTTTGATTTTTTTAATTGGCCGCTTGCCTCTTTATGTCGCGCCCATGAGTATGCAGCAGCAGGCCTTGTTTCAAAACGCCCCTTTTGTTTTGGAAAAACTTTTGCAGTTGTCAATGATTGGGATTTTTGTATCTGTGCTCATGAGTTTAAAACTTTTGCCGCCGCGGCCGTCCTCGGCGCGGCCGCATGCTTATTTAACGATGATTTTTCAATGGCTGTTACTGCCGATTACTTTTGGCGTCTTTGGCTCCCTGCCGGCCACGGAAGCGCAAACTCGTCTCATGTTCGGGCGTTACCTTGGTTTTAACGTTACCGAAAAAGCAAGATCGGAAATTTAAATATTATGTCAGTGGCCGTACAATTGTTAACTTGGAACGGAGAAGCTTTTTTGGGGGAGTGCCTTGACTCTTTATCTCGACAAACATACAAGGATTGGCAAATATTTATATTGGACAATAATTCCGAAGATCAAACATCAGCTATTATTTCTCATTGGTTCGTCCACCATCGCGGTCATTGGCAAAAAAACAGTCAAAACGTGGGGTTTGCGCGCGGCCATAATCTGCTTTTAAAATCTCATGAGTGGCCGTATGTGTTTATTCTTAATCAGGATGTAATTTTAGAGCCGTCTTATTTGGACAAACTGATGTCTTGTTTTATAGCGCGTTCTCGCGTCGGGAGCGCCACTGGCTGTCTACTGCGCCTTGAACGAGATAACGAAAGATTGACTAAAACAGATACCATGGACAGCGCGGGGTTGAAAATTTATCGCACTCATCGCGTGGTTGAGCGCGGGCGCGGCGAGGCGGCGTGGCCCGTTGGAGCAGATGAAGAAATTTTCGGTGTGCCGGCCACGGCGGCTCTTTATCGCCGCTCGGCCTTAAACGAGGCGGCCGCCAAGACTAGCAATGGCCTAGAGTGGTTTGACGAAAATTTTGGTTCGTATAAAGAAGATGTTGACTTGGCGTATCGCCTGCAGCTTTTTGGTTGGCGCAGTGTTTACGTTTCCGCGGCCCGTGGATATCATTATCGCGGTCTGCGCGGCGCCGTGGACGCTGATACGGCATTATTTGGGGTGGCCACTTGGCGCTCACGTCGAGAGCGATCAGCCACGGCCAACCGTCAATCATATCGCAATCATTTACTTTTTATTTTTAAGAGTTTTGCTTTCCCGCCATTTTCGCCTGTCTGGTGGCAGACGGTTTTTTATGAGACTATGAAATTATTCATTCTGATTTTCACTGAACCAAAAACGTTAATGGCGTGGACAGACGTTTATAAATTGCGCGGAGCTTTGGCCGTTAAAAGACGCTCAATTCTAGCTATATCCCGCGGCCCGGAAAACATTGCCCGCTTCTTTTGATGCTTACCTCTACCCACTACTAACTACACACTACATACTAAATCAATGACTCTCTCAATTATCATTGTCAGTTATCAGACCAAAAAACTTTTGCGGCAGTGCCTCAAGGGGGTATATTGCCATCCTCCCAATGCAGATTTTGAAGTGATGGTGGTTGATAACGGATCAGACGATGGCACATCAGCCATGGTGCGCGAGGAGTTCCCTCAAGTGCGTCTTATCACTTTGTCGCGTAATTTGGGATACGCTAAGGGAAGCAATGCCGCCATCAGAGAGGCGCGCGGGAAATATTTACTTTTTATGAACGCCGATATTGCCGTGTTGGCTGACAGCTTTGGTCGGTTGATTAATTTTATGGAGCAAAGACCAGACGTGGGTCTGGCTGGACCCCAGCTTTTGAATCCAGACAAAACTATACAAAATTCGGCCTTTCGCTGGTACAATTTTTTAACGCCGTTTTGCCGCCGCACCCGCTTGAAATACACTAAATGGGGGAGGCGAGAGCTAAAACGATTTTTAATGTTAGAGTGGGATCACCGGAGCGAATGCCGGGTCAATTGGTTAATGTCCAGTTGCGTGATAGTGAGGCGTCAAGCTATTGAGGAAGTTGGTGTATTTGACGAAAGGTATTTTGTTTACCTCGCCGACACTGACCTTTGCCGGCGCCTCTGGCTTAAACATTGGCTAGTTGTCTATACGCCAGCCGCGGTATTTATTCATTTGCATCATCGGCAATCGGCCGAGGAATTGCAATTAACGGTTGTTCATTTTAAAGACTGGCTGCGCTATATTTGGAAATGGCGCGGGCAAACGCCGCCGGCTATTGATTAGCAAAACCTAACAAATGACAAGGTTGGAGACGCAATTCTTAGGACCGCAATGGTAAGCAATCTATATATGTTTAAGCAATGTCATTTGACCCCTTAGGAGCGGTGAGGACTGGAATTTGAGGAGCGAGGCAAGCAAAACCACAAACTTCCCATAGGCGCCGCGTCGTGGGCGCACCGACGAGCGAGGCAGATGAAGCGGCGATGTGTTTGACCCAGCCCCAGTTTTGTCAATCGAGGTTGTCAGGATATAGTAGTTTTATACAGATGTAGGCATGATCTTGATTAATATCTATAGCCAAAACTGGGGCTGGTGAGTTTCTCGCCGCTCTGCCAAGCGAGTCCAAGCGACCCGACGCGGACGCCGAGGGCACCATTCTTTCGGTTCCTTTCTTCGGGTGAGCAAGAAAGGAACAAAAACCTCATGCCCCGCCTCGCGGGGCAAAAAACTAATAAGCAATTAAAACAAAGCCCCGCGTTGCGGGGCAAAAACAACCCTTCTCTTGCCAAAAAACGATTTTTCAGTTAACGTTGCAGAGCTGTTTTGACTTAGTTAAATTCCATAAATTATGGCCATGTTTGTCAAAAAAATAGCCATTGATCTTGGCACAACGAACACGCTAGTGCACGTGCCAAAGCGCGGCATTGTTATCAATGAGCCGTCGGTGGTGGCGACTTCTGTGGTGGATAAGCGTATTTTGGCCGTGGGCAATGAAGCCAAAGAAATGCTTGGCCGCACCCCGGATACTATTGTCGCCCTAAGACCACTCAAGGAAGGAGTCATTGCTGACTATCGCACGACCGAAGCGATGCTGCGGTATTTTATCAATAAGGCCTTGGGCGGAATTCGTTTTTTTAGGCCAGAAGTTATGGTGGCGGTACCGGCTGGAATTACGGCGACGGAACGCCGTGCCGTGATTGACGCTTGTCTCGCCGCCGGAGCAAAAGCCGCTTTTATAATTAAAGAACCGATTGCCGCGGCTATTGGCGCCAATATCCCCATTGGCTCCGCCT
>Ga0156061_161_pt1 | contig 12771 bp, 10 predicted proteins | sample RifCSPlowO2_02_FD_107714 | JGI IMG/M metagenome (GOLD analysis project Ga0156061, IMG submission 107714) | Candidatus Uhrbacteria bacterium RIFCSPLOWO2_02_FULL_48_12
TAATACGACACCCCGATCAATCGTTCCATGAAAAAGGTGTTGATGTACGCTTGGCGGTTGAGATGATTCGTTTTGCCCGCGAGGACATCTATGATATAGCATATCTTTTGAGTTCTGATACAGATCTTGTTGCGGCCGTGGAGGAGGTTCAGTTTTTCGGGAAAGTTGTCCAGTACGTTGGGATTGCTAAGGGCCAGTCGTTTGGTTTGACTAAGGCCGCTGACGATGTTCGTCTTCTTCGGCCCGAAGATATTGATCCATTTTTACCACCACAATGAGGAGTCTATTATGGTGAATCAAAGGGTACAGCTTATTGTGAACGTATTTGACTTCAAAGTTTTAGAGCAGGTGCCTACCCGCAAGGGCTACGGTGAGGGGCTTCTTGAAGCTGGCGAGAAAAATCCGCAAGTAATGGCTCTCTGTGCCGATCTTACCGAATCCACGCAAACACACCTTTTTGTCAAAAAATTTCCCGAGCGGTTTATTGAAATGGGCGTGGCCGAGCAAAACATGGCGGCCGTAGCTTCAGGGTTGGCTAATTACGGCAAAATTCCGTTTATGGCGAGCTACGCTATTTTTAGTCCGGGCCGTAACTGGGAGCAAATTAGAACAACAATTTGCTATAATAACGTGCCCGTGAAAATCGTCGGCTCTCATGCTGGCGTTTCCGTTGGGGCTGACGGCGCTACGCACCAAGCGCTGGAGGATATTGCTCTTATGCGGGCTCTCCCCAATATGACCATTATTCATCCCTGTGACGCTATGGAAGCCAAAAAGGCCACCCTGGCCGCCGTCCAAACAAAAGGCCCGGTTTATCTAAGATTATGTCGTCCCCCAACACCAGTTTTTACTACCGCCAAAACACCATTTAAGGTTGGCCGGGCCGAAGTGTTTTTTGAGTCTCGCGGGAAACCGGATGTCGCCATCATTACCTGCGGCCCGCTTGTTTACAGCGCTCTTTTAGCGGCCGCTAAACTAGAAAAGGCAAAAATCAAAACCCGCGTTATTAATAACCACACCATCAAACCAATGGACGAAAAAACTATCATCAAGGCGGCCAAAGACGCGGGAGCGGTAGTGACAGTTGAGGATCATCAGGTGCGGGGCGGCATGGGTTCAGCCGTGACAGAAGTATTGGCCAAACACTGCCCTGTTCCTGTAGAATATATAGGTATGCAAAATCAATTTGGCGAGTCCGGAGGCCCGAACGAACTCATTAAGAAATTCGGGCTGGATGCGGAAGGGATTATTAGAGCAGCGAAGAGAGCAATCAAACGTAAGCACCCCTAACCTTAAACGCAAAATGCATAATGCAAAACTTCAACGTAAAACTCAAAAGTTATCGGTTTTGCGTTGTAGTTTTGAGTTTTGAGTTTTAAGTTTTGATTTTTGAGTTTTTATGTACGATCTCATTTCCATCGGTGACTCCGGCATTGACAATCTGGTTGCTATCCATGATGCCAGTCTGCATTGCTTCGTGCGAAAAGACGAATGTCAGATTTGTTTTAATTACGCTGATAAAATTTTGGCCGATGATTTCCAAACCAAAACCGCCTACAACGCCATGAATAATGCCGTGGGCTCGGCGCGCCTCAAACTCAAAACCGCTTTTTACACGGTGCTGGGCGGCGATCATAATGGTCGGCGCATTTTTGATACCATAAAACAAGAGGGCGTGGACACCAAATACGTCAAAACAGAAAAGAATTTGAGGAGCAATGCCTCGGCGGTCATTAACTTTAAGGGCGAGCGCACCATTCTTGTTTATCATGAGCGTTTTCATTATATCCTGCCGCGCTTTGCTCCGACCAAGTGGTTTTATTTGACTTCCATGGGGCATTATTTTTTGCCTTTTTACAATTCTTTTGCCCGCTATGTCAGCCGGAAGAAATCAAAAGTCGGCTTTAACCCAGGCACCTTTCAGCTCAAAGCCGGCGCCCAAAAACTCAAACCAGTGCTGAAGGTTGCCGCCGCTCTTTTTTTGAATAAAGAAGAAGCCCGCTTGATGACGCGCATTCACGACGAACGAGACATTAAAGAACTTTTGCGCGGCATGATAAAGTTGGGCCCCAAGATTGCCGTTATTACCGATGGCTCAAAGGGCTCTTTTGCCACTGACGGCAGTAAGTTTTATCATTCATCAGTCTTTCCCGTTAAGATGATTGAGCGCACCGGCGCGGGCGACAGTTTCGCCACCGCCTTCGTGGCCGCTCTTTGTTATGGACAAAATATTAAAGAGGCCTTGCGCTGGGGTTGTGTTAACTCGGCCGCGGTTATCCAAAAAATTGGCCAGCAGGATGGTCTGTTGACCTTGGGCACCCTTAGATCAATTCTGAAAAAACACTCTCGCTGGCAGCCGCACGCGATTTGAATTAGGGCGTAGAGGATTTGGTGGTTCAGTCAATTTCATGCCCCGTATTGAAGCCAAGCGAACTAAGCCGAAAGGCCTGGCCACGGCTCGCAAAATTCGTGTCAAGGCGGCGAGGCCTCGTTCAGCCATTGCGTATTCCACGACATGGTCGTTGCTTGGGGGCAAGCGCGCGCGGATCCAAAGGCAAGGGCGAGACTTCGCGTCCTTTCTTAATCAGCCCGTTTCTTCAAGCGCCGGTCTTGTTGTCGCCGTTGCCGTGAGCGCGTTTTTTCTTTTTGTGATTATGTCTTTGGCCAAGGCGCCTATTCCCCTGACCACGGCCACTCTGCCGCCAATCTCTTCGCGCACGCGCCTTTATATTTCTAAGACTTATGGCTATCAACTTCGCTATCCAAATACTTGGGTCTATGAAGTGAGGCCAGTGGGAGAATTTGAAGAAGTAATTTTAATCGGCGGAGGCGACAAAGTGGTGGTCGCGACCACCAATGAGGTTTCAACCAGTACCCTTATACCGGCCGCGCCCGAAACCTTGGTTCTTAACGGAATAAACGCATTTAGGTATCATGATTATGATTCATTGACTGGCCAACCTCAAGATAGAGTAGTGATTAAGCGTTCGGACGGACTTTATCATGAAATTTTGGGTTATGGCCCACGATTTGAGCGCCTGATAAAGAGTTTTGCTTTATCAAACCAATAACACTATGACGAGTGCTAAGCCAAATTTAAAGGAAATTTTATCACAAGCGCTTGCCGGGCGCTGGGCCGTGCCCCACTTTAACATTTCAGACATGGCCATGCTCAAGGGGTTGATAGAGGCGGCGGCTGAAACACGGGCGCCTATTATGATTGGCACCTCTGAAGGAGAAAGCGATTTTTTGGGACGACGCGCGGCCATGGCCTTAGTCAAGGCCATTCGCAAGGAGCTTGGTTTATCAATTTTTATCAATGCCGACCATTGCCACAGCATGGCCACGGCCAAGGCCGCCATAGACGCTGGCTATGACTCGGTGCATATTGATCTCTCCAAACTGCCATTGGAAGAAAATATTGCCGCTACCAAAGAAGTGGTTGGCTATGCGCTAGCCAAGAGCCCAATGATTTCTGTGGAAGGGGAGGTTGGTTACTTGGTCACAGATTCGTCGCAAGTGTACAAGCAAGCCATAACCGTGCCAAAAGAAAGCTTGGCCAAGGTTGAAGAGGCCGTCCGTTTTGTTGAAGAAACAGCCGTTGATCGCTTGGCGCCTGCTGTTGGAACCCTGCACGGCATTGCCGCCAATGTTCCGAACATTGACATTGAACGCGTTCACGCCATAAGCAAAGCCCTAAGGAAGACTATCTTGGTTCTCCATGGCGGCTCTGGCGCTCTGGATGAACAAATCAAAAAAGCCATTGCCGCTGGCATTGCCAATGTTCATTTCAGCACAGATATCCGTTTAGCATATACCGCGGCCTTGCGTCAATCTTTGGCCGAGCATCCAGACGAAACAACCCCTTACAAACTTTTGGCGCCAGTTGTTTTAGCCGTAAAAACCAAAGCCATGGAAAAAATCAAATTATTGGGCGCGGCTGGCCGAGTGTAAAGAATCAATGTAATGCGCCGCGTCTTATCCTCTATTTTCCTTATTTTACTCTTGGGAGGTGGTATTTGGTATGCTTCAGGGCGTTTTGGCGGTAAGAGCAATAAAGGTATAATCAATGAAGCTCCGCCACCTCCGCCACCCCTCACTTATGCCACCAAACCGGAAGTTGGTTTTTTGGCGCCTGATTTTTTGTTAAAAACGCTGGACGGGCGGGAAATTCGCCTCTCTGATTATCTGGGCAAATGGGTGGTCCTTAATTTTTGGAGCACTCAGTGCCCTTTTTGCCTGACCGAACTTAGAAATTACTCTCGTCTGGTTAATGAAAACCAAGGATGGCTCACGGTCATCGCGATTAATAGGGGAGAACCATCAGCAGTGGTGGATAATTATCTTAACAATTACATTAAGCCCTCAGACATTGTCTTTGTTTTTGATCCAGAGGACGAGCTTTATGGCCGTTATCAGGGCAAAAATATGCCGGAATCTTTTTTTATTGACACGTCCGGCGTAATACGCGATCATAAGTTAGGAGAATTGTTGTTTGAAGACATGCGCCTCAAAGTAAAGATGCTTAGAGAGGCGCCGGCTGGCAAATAATCTTCACCACGACATATTTTGCGCAAAGCACAAGATTTTATCCACACTGGCATCTTGACTTATCTATATCTTGTGGTATAATGGTAGTATAAGCCACAAGATATAGAGTTTAGTTGAATGCCGGACTGGGTTGGGAAAGCTAGCAAAATGGCTTTGGGGGTCTTTTTTGAATTTATTTTCTAGATTTTAAGGTCGTAAGCGCGCTTTTGCCCAACGCACCAGCGGGGTTTCCCGCCTACGCCAATGCTTCGGCGGACAGGCGCTCCACCCAGAATCCCTGCGGAGGCCATCCGCCTCGGGCGGATAAAGTCGTGGAGCTTCACTTATTGATCTATCAATTTTATTGCCTTACGTATGTCCATGACGTCAGTCAAGACGTTCAAAGTGTCGTCACCCGCCGCCGCTGAAGCGGAAAGCGCTGATTTTGTCTTCCAGCATTATTTTTCTAAGCCGGGAATACACCCATTTGATGAAATTAACTGGGAAAAACGCCGGGCTGTTATTACGGGCCAGAACGGGCAGGTGTTTTTTGAACAGGATGAGGTGGAGGTGCCGGACTTTTGGTCGCAAATGGCGACCAATGTCGTAGTTTCCAAGTATTTCCGCGGCAAAATTGGGACCCCAGAGCGCGAAGCCAGCGTTAAGCAAATGGTGGGGCGCGTGGCTGACACAATTACCGAGTGGGGCAAGACCGGCGGCTATTTATCAGACACAGAAGCCGCCATTTTTAACGCTGAATTAACGCATCTATTGGTTTATCAAAAAGCCGCTTTCAATAGTCCGGTCTGGTTTAACGCGGGCGTTCGTCCCAATCCTCAGTGTTCGGCCTGTTTTATCCTTTCAGTGGACGACAACATGGAGTCAATTCTGGATTGGATTAAAAAAGAGGGCATGATTTTTAAGCATGGCTCTGGTTCCGGCGTAAATTTGTCTAATCTGCGCTCTTCTAAAGAAAGACTGTCGCTCGGCGGCACGGCTTCTGGACCGGTTTCATTCATGCGCGGGGCTGATGCCTCGGCTGGGGCTATAAAATCGGGCGGCACCACGCGCCGCGCCGCCAAAATGGTTGTTTTGAACATTGACCATCCGGATATTGCTGAGTTTATCAAATCTAAAGAAATGGAGGAGAAAAAGGCCTGGGCCCTTGGTTCAATGGGTTATGATATGTCTTTAAACGGCGAGGCCTGGCAGTCAATTCAGTTTCAAAATGCGAATAATTCGGTGAGAGTAACGGACGAATTTATGAAGGCCTATGAAAACGACGAAGACTGGCACACCAGAAGCATTACTGAAGGCAGAGTGGTAGAAACTTATAAGGCGCGAGATCTCATGAAAATGATTGCCGAGGCCGCTTGGCTGTGCGGCGATCCGGGCATGCAGTTTGACACGACGGTCAATGCCTGGCACACCTGCCCCAATACCGGCCGTATTAATGCTTCTAACCCGTGCTCGGAATATATGCACCTGGATAATTCGGCTTGCAATTTGGCTTCGCTGAATTTGATGAAATTTGTAAAAGCCGACGGCGAATTTGACGTTGAAGCATTTGTCGCGGCCGTGAACGTGATGATTACGGCGCAAGAGATTATTGTCAGCTTTTCCAGCTACCCCACGCTGGAAATTACCAAAAACGCTCTTGATTATCGCGCTCTGGGCTTGGGGTACGCTAATCTTGGGGCGCTTCTAATGTCGCGCGGGCTTCCTTATGATTCTGACGAAGGCCGCGCCTATGCCGCGGCTATCACGGCGATGATGACTGGCGCCTCTTATGCGATTTCGGCCAAAATTGCCGCCCGCACTGGTCCCTTTGCCGGTTACCTGAAAAACCGTGAGCCGATGCTGGGCGTCATTTTAAAACATCGCGCCGCCCTGAAAGAAATTAACGCCGATTATGTGTCGGTTGATTTAATGAACGCCGCCGTAAATTCATGGGACGAGGCCTTGGCTTTGGGCGAGCAGTTTGGTTATCGCAATTCTCAAACCACTTTACTGGCCCCGACCGGCACTATTGCTTTTCTGATGGACTGTGACACCACGGGGGTGGAGCCGGACATCGCCTTGGTTAAATACAAGACCTTAGTCGGCGGCGGTATCATGAAAATCGTTAACAACACCGTGCCCGCGGCCCTGAAAAAGCTGGACTACAGCGAAGCCGAAATTCAAGACGCCCTCTCTCACATTGACAAGCAGGGAACAATTGAAGGCGCGCCGTATCTCCACGAAAGGCACTTGCCTATTTTTGATTGCGCTTTTAAACCAGTCAACGGCGAGCGGTCAATTCATTATTTGGGTCACTTAAAGATGATGGGCGCGGTTCAGCCGTTTCTTTCCGGCGCCATTTCTAAAACCGTCAATATGCCAAATTCCATCACCTCGGAAGAAATTGCCGAGGCCTATTATCAGGCCTGGCGGCTGGGCATTAAGGCCTTAGCCATTTATCGCGACGGCTCTAAGCGCACCCAGCCCTTGATGACCAGTGATAAAGAATCGCCTAAAGAAATGCCGGCCACGCTGGAAGTGGAAACAGACATTGAAGTAACAGCCGCCGCCAGCAGACAGCCGATTCGCCGGCGTCTGCCCGATGAACGCCGGGCCGTTACTCACAAATTTACCGTGGGCGGCCATGAGGGCTACATCACCGCTGGTCTTTACGATGACGGCAAACCAGGAGAGATTTTTGTGACCATGAGTAAAGAGGGCAGCACTATCTCCGGCCTCATGGACGCCTTTGCCACCTCCATTTCCATTGGTCTTCAGCATGGCATGCCCTTAAAAGATGTGGTTAGAAAATTCACGCACATGCGTTTTGAGCCGTCTGGTTTTACCAAAAATCCAGAAATTCCCATTGCTAAGTCCATCATTGATTATATTTTCCAGTGGCTGGGCAGAAAATTCTTGAGCGTGGGAGAACAGGTTGAAATCGGGCTTATTAGCGCTGAAGCCGCCGCTGCCGCCAGGCCAGATGCTTCAGCCCCATCCTTGCCAGACACCAAAGCTGTGCCCGTAGCGGAAAATATAGCCGGCCAAATTGTCATTAAAGAACACATCTCCGAAAAATTCGCTTTCCGGGCGCAGACAGACGCGCCAACCTGTGCTGATTGCGGCTCACTCATGGTTAGAAACGCTTCTTGCTACAAATGCTGGAACTGCGGCTCTACCAGCGGCTGCAGTTGAGGGGCCATAAGCCGTGATGGTTATAAGAGCTATTTGCCTCAGCCGATGCGTAGCGTCCTCGGCGCCGTGCTTTTAGAAAATGTTGAAGGCACCTCCATTCGGTAGGTGCCTTCGTTGTACGCCTGGTAGACGTACTAATTTTTTGGAGTCGTCGTCCGTGATTTGTGACCGCGTTTGCGCGCTGTCAGCGATGACTGGTGGCTCTTCTCATGAGAACCGCTGGGGGCGACGGTATCGCCAGAGGTGCATCAGGATTGCGGTGGTGGCCGCAACACCTGTCGCACCTGAAGAACACTGTGCTGTTGTGGAGCGGAAGCATCTTGCCTCCACAGCCGTAAACGCAGGACTCTCCTCCAAGGAGCGGCTTGCCAGGATTCTGTTTCTTGGCATCAGGAGCGAATCTTCCCATACATTCTCCTTTAGGCCGGTTTAGGCCCAAGACCTCGTCACATCATCTACTGATTCGCTTTTCTTGCCGTGATGATTTATCCACGATAATGGAACTGATGCTTCAGCGCCACCGCCCTCCTTTTTTCTACCAACGGGCCGAGTTCCAGACTATGGCTCACGGTGAAATAGAGCTTACAGCTTGGGTTTCGGCACTTCCACCCCTTTCCATCGCGAGCCACGTTTCTGCCGCCGCATCTTACACATCTTGGTTTTTCCTGCCATGGCTTCATCTCCCCTCCTTTTTGATTGGCCAGAGACATTTGAAGCGGTATAATTAAACTCTAGTCCTTTTATTATGGGTGTCAAGACTAAAAAAACAACAGCTCCCTCTGGCCTTTTTATGCTTTATGTGGGCCGCGGCAAGGGCAAAACTACGGCGGCTATGGGTTTGGCCATGCGCGCCGCCGGCATGGGCCTTAACGTTTATATTATTCAGTTTATCAAGGGTGAGTGGCCTTCTGGCGAGCGCAATTTTATTGAAGCGTTTAATAGCGTACGGAAGCATTATAACGGCAAACAAAAACTTGGCCGTCTTGAAATAATTGCCATAGGCAAAGGTTTTGTAAAAATTTTAGGCGATAAAAAACCAATCGCTGTGCACAAGGCAGCGGCTAGGCAGGCGCTTATGTTTGGCCGACGCGCGATGTTATCCGGTAGGTACAATGTGGTAATTCTTGATGAAGCCATCAGCGCCGTGGAAACCAAGCTTATAAAAGCAAGCGATCTTTTAAGATTGGTTCGCGCCAAACCGCCAACCGTGCATTTGGTTATGACTGGCCACGAGGCGCTAAAAAGTTTAGTCGCCAAAGCTGACTTAGTGTCAGACGTCAAGATGGTTAAGCATCCGTATTACAAGGGAATTATAGCCCAACGGGGGATTGATTATTAGCCCCGCACCTATCCCCGCAATCAACCATCTAGACTGGCCTTATGGAAGGCGAAGCCGGCTTCGTCTACCTGCCATGAGGACTGAATGGTTAATCATCGGGATAGGGGCGGGGTGGATTTATTTCCCATTTTGTTCTATTATTAATATATGCCGTTATTGCACCATAAACCCTTGGACAAAAAAGGCATCAGCTATCTCATAGTCATTGCTTTTGTGGCCATTATGGCTGGCGCCACCATGTGGTCGCTGTCATACTCACCGGCAGTTTGGCACCTCATTGATACCAACATTGCCCGCCGCACAGTCTCGGCGGCCACCGATCGAACCTTCCAAAATGACCTTTATAATTTTACGTTGGTCGTGCCCAAGGGCTGGTATCTGCATGAGCGTCCGGACGGCAGCGCTATTTTTACCAAAAAGGAGCGGCTGACTATTTCTAAAGAAACCGAAGGATGGGCCATTGGCGAACAGATAAATGTTTCGGTGGCCGCGCTGGAAGATGCTTATGGCAAAAAAATAACACCAGAAAAATGGGCCGCCAAAAATATTCCCGAGAAGGATGCGGATGATAAACCCATTACGACAACCTGGGAATCAACAGAAGACAGTAAACTACTGCGCGTAGAGAGAGAAGCCGCTGGTACCTCTAATAAAGTCCTTTATTATTATGTTTTTCACGGCAATAATATTTTCAGCTTTGGTTTATATCCTTACAGTTCGGACAATACTGGCAACAACAGCGATTTTGAAGAAATGGTCAGAAGTTTGTCTTTCAATACCAATCCCTCATCAATCAAACCAAATTAGGTTGGGTGTTTTGCAGGCGCAGAACCCTCATGCCTTGTGGCACACGATTTTGCCCGCCTGACTTCGCCTGACTCGTTGATTAAATGACCAAATGCTGGGAGCGGGAGTCGAACCCGCATGGTATTGCTACCGCTGGATTTTGAGTCCAGTGCGTCTGCCAGTTCCGCCATCCCAGCGTGTTATCAACACTATAGTTTAAAGTCGTCTCTATTTGCGGCGAAGTCAAGGCGTGCGGGAGTGCTGCGTGTATGCCAATTTCACCACAGCGGCATATTTCATGAGGGGCGGGGCGTGTATCCCAATTTCACCACTCGCCCGCCATCTGTGCGGGGTAAATATCCCAATTTCACCACTCCGGCGCGTTAGACCCAACTTAACAGGCGCAATCAATTTATCAGAACAGACGTCGCATTGTCAAAGCTTGTTTTGCGCGATATAATTTCATCTATGCCCGATTTAAAAATAATTCCAATTAACGGCATTGAAGCCAATCCCTTTCAGCCGCGCAAAGATTTTCGGGCCGAGGATTTAACTGATTTGGCAAATTCAATCCGCCAGCATGGAATTCTTCAGCCATTGGTGGTGGTAGAACAGCCGAACCAAAAATTTCGTTTAATTGCCGGCGAGCGGCGCTGGCGCGCGGCCAAACAGGCGGGACTTGCCAATGTGCCAGCTATCGTGCGCCGAGCCAATGACGAAGAGCAATTGGAGCTGGCTTTGGTGGAAAATATTCAGCGCCAAGATTTAAACCCATTGGAGCGCGCGCGGGGTTACGAGCAATTGATAAAAAGATTCGGGCTCACTCAAGATGAGGTAGCGAAGAAGGTTGGCAAAAGCCGCGCGGCTGTCGCCAATGCCATGCGCCTTTTGTCTTTGCCAGAGACAATCCAAAAAGCGATTGGCGAAGGGCGTTTGAGTGAAGGCCACGCCAAAATTATCGCCGGCTTGGATAGCAAAGATTTGCAAATGCGGTTTTTTGAAAGAGTGGTAGAAACCAAAGCTTCGGTTAGGCAAACTGAAGAGGCCGCTAAAAAAATTCAGGCCAAAAAGCACATGCGCTCGTCCGCCGCTTCATCTGACGAGGCAATATCCGAATACCGTCAGCTCTTAGAGCGGGTACTTAGCACCAAAGTAGAAATTCATAACCATAAAGGCGTCGGCTCCCTCACTGTTCACTTTTACAGCGAAGAGGAATTGAGGGAGATTGTAAAGAAGGTAATAGGGAAAGATTAAAGAAATCAGGAATTAGGAATTAGCTAGTTAGCTTATTAAAGAATTTTGCGGCTTTATATTTATTGTAAAAAGGGCAGGAGGAGAGTAAACTATGAGATGTAAGTCAAATTAATTTTGAAAATTTTTAAAATATGATCAATCAACAATTGCTTGATTATATCAAGCAACAATTGCAGCGGGGCGCAAGCCAAGAGCAAATAAAGAATTCTCTTATGGCTAGTGGTTGGCGAGAGAGTGACGTAAATGAGGTATTTAGCTCTGTATCCAATGTCTCTAGCCATCAATCTCAAGCACCAATACCTCAACAAACAGTAGCCTCTTTACCTAGCGCGACTGCTCTTTTAGGTCAGGCATGGATTATCTACAAGCAAAGAATGGGAGTATTTCTAGGTATCATGATAATACCAATGGTAATAATGATAGGATTTGTGGTTACTATGGGGAGTTATGGATTTTTATTCAAATATCTTGTGCTTGCGCAATTTGCAGCCGTAGGATATGGATTATTTATCGCTCTGATGCTTTTATTGATTTTAGTATTCACTGTCGGCATGCTATGGGGGCAAACATCTTTGCTTTACGCAATAAAAGACAGTCAAGAAGGTATCGGAATAAAAGAGTCATATCGCAGGGGCTGGCACAAGATAGTTTCTTATTGGTGGATTTCTATACTAGCATGGTTCATAATCTTAGGCGGGTTTTTGCTTTTGATTGCACCCGGAATAATATTTTGGGTTTGGTTTAGCTTAGCGATATATATTTTAATCTCCGAAGATGTAAAAGGGATGGACGCTCTGCTTAAAAGTAGGGAGTATGTAAAAGGTCATTGGGGGGGCGTATTCTGGCGCCTTATTTTTATGTCGGCGTTGTATTTAATTATTTATTTTATTCCAGTGATAATTTTAGATTTTATAGAAATTCCTCTTGCTGAACAAATCAGTCAATTTATTGTTGGATTATTCCTAGCCCCCTTATTCACGATTTATTTGTTCTTGGTTTACAGCAATTTAAAGGCAATAAAGGACGAATTTGTTTCTGCTCCAACCAGAGGCAAACGATTGCCCTATGTTTTTATAGCTATTCTTGGTTTTTTGGTTATCCCCGCAATGCTTTTTGCCACTGTGTTTTTTAGTTTAAATACGGCCAGATACAGAGCGCGTGACGCGAAACGTATAGCCGATCTTAAACAACTTCAAGTTGCATTAGAACTATATTACGACGAGAGTGGAAGCTACCCATTGACCTTAAATGAATTATCGCCACGATATATAGCAGTACCCGTAGATCCTAAAACAAATAATCCATATGATTATCAGCGACAGGGAGAAACTGATTATAAAATTTGCGCTCAATTAGAAGATAAAACCGAGAAATGTTTTTCTTCTCAATCGCAATAAGCTAATCAGCCAATGCCCAATCAGCTACAAGCTAACGCCTAATTCCTAATTTCATACTTCAATCAGCACCGGCAAGACCATGGGGCGGCGGCGGGTTTGCGAGAACAAAAATTGCCCGACATCATTCCTGATTTTGTCTTTGATGTAGGCGTCAAAAGCTGGCTGGTTGCGGTCAGTCTCTTTGAAAATGGCTTTGACCTTAGCGCGCACTTTGCTCAAGAGTTCCTGATTGTCCTGCATGTAGATGAACCCGCGCGAAATTATGTCCGG
>Ga0156061_159_pt2 | contig 11898 bp, 8 predicted proteins | sample RifCSPlowO2_02_FD_107714 | JGI IMG/M metagenome (GOLD analysis project Ga0156061, IMG submission 107714) | Candidatus Uhrbacteria bacterium RIFCSPLOWO2_02_FULL_48_12
AAGAGAATGCCCCGCCATGCCACGGCGGGGGCGGGGTGCAAGTCCCCCATACGAGCACGGAGTCTCCCCAGGCGAGTTCTCTAACGGGGTTTACTCATTAATTTTTTAAAAACTTTGACACCATGATCATAATCGCAACCATTAAAAAAATCGCCCACGCCAATAAGGCGATCGCTGGTCCGGCGGGAGTCTAATATCCAACGAAAATACTTTTAATTATGGCGAGCGCGCGAACCTTTTTTACCAAACTTCATGAGGCCGCGCCTTTGCCCGACCTCATTGCTATTCAAAAGCAGTCTTATGAGTGGTTTTTAAAAGATGGACTGCATGAATTATTTGACGAGATTTCTCCTATTAAAGATTTCACCAGCCGCGATCTGGAGCTTTATTTTACCGATTATTATTTAGACGAACCAAAATTTGACGAGGTGACGAGCAAAGCCAAGAATGTGACTTTTGAGTCACCTCTTCGCGTGAACGCAAAGTTGATGAATCGCCGTACCGGAGAAGTGAAAGAACAGGAAATTTATCTGGGGGACTTTCCATTGATGACGCCGCGCGGCACTTTTGTGGTGAACGGCATTGAGCGAGTGGTAGTTTCGCAGGTCATTCGCTCGGCCGGCGTATTTTTCACTTCCGAGACTTGGCGGGGGCGGCGGTATTATGGCGCCAAAATTATTCCCAATCGCGGCGCTTGGCTGGAAATGGAAACCGATCCATCCGGCGTTGTTTGGGTGAAGATTGACCGCAAGCGTAAAGTTGTTGTGACCTCGCTCTTGCGCGCCTTTGGCCACGGCACTGATGACGAACTGCGCGCGCTTTTTCCCGGCGAGCAATACCAGTTCAATCTGGAAGCGACTTTGCAAAAAGATATAGCCAAAAATGAGGCCGATGGCGTGCTGGAGGTATATAAACGCATTCGTCCTGGCGATCTTGCTACCACGGACAACGCTCGCGCCCTTATTCATTCCATGTTTTTTCGTTTTGACCGTTATGATTTCGGTCGCGTGGGCCGTTATAAGCTAAATCAGCGTTTCAATTTTGTTTTGCCAAACACCAAAGAAACCAGAGTTCTCCGGCCGGAAGATTTAATAAGCATTATTAAAGAAATAATGCGTCTAAACGTTACCCAAGAAGAGCCGGATGACATTGATCACTTGGGCAACCGCCGCATTCGGGCTATTGGCGAGCTTATTCAAAATCGTTTTAGGGTGGGCCTCACACGCATGGAAAGAATTGTCAAAGACAGAATGAGCACGGCCGAGATCGCCACTCTGACCCCCAACCGGTTGATTAACGCCCGGCCGGTCATTGGCGCGATCAAAGAATTCTTTATGTCGTCACAGCTTTCCCAGTTTATGGATCAAACCAATCCTTTGGCTGAACTGGAGCACAAGCGACGCCTTTCGGCCATGGGGCCCGGAGGGCTCTCTCGCGAGCGCGCCGGTTTTGAAGTGCGCGACGTTCACCCCACTCACTATGGCCGCATTTGTCCCATTGCCACACCCGAGGGGCCAAACATCGGGCTGGTCGGTCACCTGGCTTGTTATGCGCGCGTCAACGAATATGGCTTCATTGAAACGCCATTTAGAAAAGTGGCTAAAGATAAAAACGGCCGTCCGCGCGTGACCAATGAAGTGGTTTATCTGGACGCTTTTACCGAAGAGCGTCATACCACGACGGCCGCGACAACGTCTCTGGATGCGGAAGGTTATTTCTTGGAAGAGAAAGCCGAAGTGCGCCGTCGCGGCGAGCCGTCCGTGGACAATGTTGCCGCTATTGATTATATGGACGTGTCTCCCAAGCAGATTGTCAGCATAAGCACGGCGCTCATTCCGTTTCTGGAACACGATGATGCCATTCGCGCTCTCATGGGCACGAACATGCAGCGCCAAGCCGTTTCTCTGATCAATCCTGAGTCCCCCATTGTCGGCACGGGCGTTGAGGCCAAGGCCGCTTATGACTCCGGGCATTTAATCATTTCTGACGAAGACGGCGAAATTGCTGAAGTGGACGGCAAGCATATCGCTCTTTTGGAGGCGAGCGGCCAGCGGCATATTTATGAATTATCAAAATTCGTTCGCTCCAACGCTTCCACCTGCATTAATCAGCGGCCGATTGTCACCAAGGGCCAGCGCGTGGTCAAGGGGGAAACTTTGGCTGATGGCCCTTCCACTGACCGCGGCGAGCTCGCTTTGGGCCAGAACGTCACCGTGGCCTTCATGGCTTGGGAAGGATATAACTATGAAGACGCCATTATTATTTCTGAACGGCTGGTGCACGGTGATCGCTATACCTCCATTCACATTGAAGATTATATTGTGGACATTCGCGATACCAAGCTCGGGCCGGAGCTCATCACTTCAGACATTCCCAACATTGGCGAGGAAAAATTAAAAGATCTTGATGAGGAGGGCATTGTGCGCATCGGCGCCGAAGTATCGTCGGGCGATATTTTGGTCGGCAAAATCACGCCCAAGGGTGAAACCGAACTGTCGGCCGAAGAAAAATTATTGCGCGCTATTTTTGGCGACAAAGCCAAAGATGTGCGCGACAGTTCGCTTTATCTGGAGCACGGCGAACATGGCAAGGTGGTGGACGTTAAAATTTTCTCGCGCGAAGACGGAGACAAACTGGCGGCCGGAGTCATCAAATCAGTTCAGGTGACGGTGGCCAATTTGCGTAAAATTCAGGTCGGCGATAAGATGGCTGGCCGTCACGGCAACAAGGGCGTCATCTCCAAGATTGTGCCCGTTGAAGACATGCCATTTTTGGCAGACGGCACGCCGGTTGATATTATTCTCTCTCCCTTGGGCGTCGTTTCCCGCATGAACTTAGGGCAAATTTTAGAAACGCATTTGGGTTTTGCCGCGCGCGTCCTAGGGTATCGAGTGGCCTCGCCGGCGCTGGACGGCGTTCCCGAGGATACTATTCACCAGGAACTTCAGCGCGCCGGTTTGCCGCCTGACGGCAAGGTGACTTTGTATAATGGCCGCACGGGCGAACCATTTGATCATCCAGTGACGGTCGGCTGTATTTACATGCTGAAACTCAACCATATGGTTGAAGACAAAATACATCAACGCTCCATTGGTCCGTATTCTCTCATCACCCAGCAGCCCCTGGGCGGTAAGGCGCAATTTGGCGGCCAGCGTTTCGGCGAAATGGAAGTGTGGGCCTTGGAAGGTTATGGTGCCGCCCACACCCTGCAGGAGATTTTGACCATTAAATCAGACGATGTGCCGGGCCGCTCCAAGGCGTATGAGGCCATTATTAAAGGAGAGGCCATTCGCAAAATGAACGTGCCGGAATCATTTAATGTCTTGGTGCGTGAACTTAAAGGCCTGTGCTTAGATGTGGAATTGCTGGACGAAAATGGTAACATCGTGCGCGAGCCGACTGCTTCTGAAATAGCAACGGCGGCTGGCCCAGCCCCGGTTAATAATTCTGAAGAGGTAACCGTATGATGTCCATGGATCCGCCGAGGGCTCAAAATTTTTTCTCCATTAGATTAAAATTGGCTTCTCCCGAAGCGGTGAAGCGCTGGTCGTATGGCGAGGTGACCAAACCCGAGACGGTAAATTACCGTACCCAAAAACCGGAAAAAGAAGGGCTGTTTTCCGAGAGGATCTTCGGGCCGTCAAAAGACTGGGAATGTTATTGCGGAAAATATAAGAAGATTCGTTATAAAGGAATTGTTTGCGACAAATGCGGGGTGGAAGTAACGCGCTCAGTCGTTCGCCGCGAGCGCATGGGGCATATTGGTCTCAAGGCCCCTGTCTCGCATATTTGGTTTTTGCGCGGCGTGCCCTCTAAAATCGGTCTGCTTTTGGATCTTTCCGTCCAGAATTTGGAAAAGGTTATTTATTTCGCGAACTTTATCATCACCCACGTTGATGAAGATTTGCGCGCCGCCACCCTAGAGCAGGTTAAACAGGAGTATTCAACTAAGCGCAAAGCCATTGAAGCCGAATATCATCGCGAGCTTAAAGCTGTTGGCGATAATGTGCAGGAAGGCCGCCGCGCCGCTTTGGAAAAAATGCGCGATACACGGTTCAAGGAACTGGAAGAGGCCTTTGCTGTGGCCACCCGCGAGCTGAAAGAGCTTCGGCCCTTGCGTATCGTGGCCGAAAGCACATACCATGATTTGTCTTTGAAATATGGGCATGTGTTTGAAGCGTCTATTGGCGCCGAGGCCATCTATGAGCTGTTGAAAAATTTTGATCTAGTAGCTGAGGCTACAAAACTTGAGCGCGAACTTGCCGAGGTGAGCGGAGCCAGAGCTGAAAAAATTGTCCGCCGCTTAAAACTCATGAAGAGCTTGGAGCACAACCACCTGCGTCCAGAATGGATGATTGTTACTGTTTTGCCGGTAATTCCGCCGGATCTCCGACCCATGGTGCCCTTAGATGGCGGTCGTTTTGCCACTTCTGACCTTAATGATCTTTACCGTCGGGTCATCAACCGCAACAATCGTTTGAAGCAATTGATTGAACTTAATGCTCCGGAAGTCATCACCCGCAACGAAAAGCGCATGCTGCAGGAAGCCGTGGACGCTTTGATAGATAACAGCGCGCGCCACGGCAAAACCGTGGTCGCCTCCACCGGCCAAAAGCGCATGCTCAAATCCTTGGCCGACATGCTCAAGGGCAAACAAGGACGATTCCGCCAGAATCTTTTAGGCAAACGGGTTGATTATTCCGGCCGCAGTGTTATCGTGGTTGGTCCGAATTTAAAAATGCACCAATGCGGTCTGCCCAAGCGCATGGCCCTGGAACTTTTCCGTCCCTTTGTCATCTCCCAGCTTATCAAGCGCGAGTTTGTGCACAACGTCAGAAGCGCCAACCGCTTCATTGAAAGCGGGCGCTCTGAAGTTTGGGATATTCTGGAAGAAATTACCAAAGACGCTTACGTGCTGTTGAATCGCGCGCCCACTCTTCACCGCTTGGGCATTCAGGCCTTTCAGCCGATTTTAGTGGAAGGCAAGGCCATTCAGCTTCATCCTCTGGTTTGTCCGGCCTTTAACGCTGACTTTGACGGCGACCAGATGGCCGTTCACGTCCCTTTGACCGAGGAAGCCAAAACGGAAGCTAAAGAAATTATGCTTTCCAGCAAAAACCTTTTGAAGCCAGCCCACGGAGAGCCAGTGGCCACGCCCACCCAAGACATTGTTTGGGGTTTATATTATTTGACTTCGCTTGAACCCAACGCCGGCGGCTCTCTAAAAACTTTTGCCAATGCCAATGAGGCCTCGGCCGCGTATGATCATAGAATTATTTCTCTTAAACAGCCGATCAGAGTTCGTCTTGACGACGGCGGTATTATTGAGACAACTGTCGGGCGATTGCGCTTCAATCAGGTTTTGCCAGACAGTCTGCGCTATTGCAACAAAGTCATGGATAAAAAAGGATTGGGTGCTCTAGTGAAGCGCGCTTTGATAGGGGAGGGCGTTTTGCGTACGGCCGCGCTCTTAGACGACATGAAAGAGTTGGGGTTTCAGTCTTTAACGCAGTCGGGCTTGTCTTGGGGGATGAACGATTTGCCGCACTTGACCGATAAAAAGAGTTTGATGGAAGAAACAATTAAGCAGGTGGAAGAAGTGGAACAGCAGTATGCGGACGGTCTTTTGACCAAAGACGAAAGACACAGCCAGATTGTTCAATTGTGGACGGCCGTTAAAGATCGGATTATATCTTTATCAAAACAGGCCCTACCGCGTGACGGTTCGGTCTTTACCATGATTGAGTCTGGCGCGCGCGGTTCTTGGGGACAGCTGACGCAAATTGTGGGCATGAAGGGGTTGGTCACTAATCCCGCCGGTGACATTATTGAACTGCCGGTCAAGGCCAGTTTCAAAGAGGGCTTTGATGTCCTAGAGTATTTCATTTCCACGCATGGCGCTCGCAAGGGGCTCTCGGACACGGCTCTGCGCACCGCTAACGCTGGCTATCTTACTCGCCGTTTGGTTGATGTGGCCCAGGATGTCATTATTCAAGCGGAAGATTGCGGTGACGATGAAGGTTTGGAGATTACCAGAGCAGAATCAGAATCAATGGGCGAGTCCTTGGAAGATAGAGTGGTCGGCCGGTTCAGCAATCAGCGCGTCACTAATCCAAAAACGCGCAAGGTGATTTTGAAATCAGGCGAATTAATTACGCCGAGCCATGTTGAATTATTGAAGCCGTTGGTCTTGCCCATGCTGGTTACTCGTTCGGTGCTGACTTGCCGCCTGAAAAGAGGGGTGTGTCAAAAATGTTATGGCCTTGATTTGGGGTATAATCGTTTGGTTGCCTTGGGCACAGCCGTGGGCATCATTGCCGCGCAGTCAATTGGCGAGCCCGGCACACAGCTCACCATGCGCACCTTCCACACTGGCGGCGTGGCCAGCGAAGAAGATATTACGCAAGGTTTGCCGCGAGTGGAAGAACTCTTTGAGGCGCGACCACCCAAACGCCCGGCGCTCATGGCTGATGTTGCCGGGACAGTTTCTATACATGAAGCCAGCCGCCATGAACACGGTTCAGGCGGGTCGGGAGCCCGTGGCCAGAAATTAATCCGCATTACTGCTGCCGAACCGGTGGAGAACAAAGGGCGCGGCCAGGGCAGGGGAAGAGGCAAAGCAAAAAACGCTGACACCAATGTCAGGGAATTAGCGGTGCCTCCCGGCTATTCAATTTTGGTGAAAGACGGCGAGAGCGTGGCCGTGGGCGATTATCTGACTGATGGCAGTCTTGATTTGCAGCAGACAGTTCGCCTGCGCGGGCGGCTGTCAGCCCAGCGCTATATTATAAAAGAGATACAATATATTTATTCTTCGCAAGGGCAAAGACTGAACGACAAGCACATTGAAATTATCTGCCGCCAGATGTTCTCGCGCGCCTATGTGAGAGACGGCGGAGACACCAATCTTTTGCCGGGTGAAATCGTGGAACGCTCGGTGGTTGCTGAAGCTAACGCGGCGGTCACTGGCAAACTGGCTGATACCGACGATCTACTGCTCGGCATGACCAAAGCGGCCCTCTCCACCAAAAGTTTTCTGGCCGCCGCCTCTTTTCAGGAAACCGCCCGCGTCTTAATCAACGCGGCTATCACTGGTCGCGTGGACACCCTAGATGGCTTAAAGGAAAACGTTATTATTGGTCGTTTAATTCCGGCCGGCACTGGCTATCGTCGCCGTCAGCCCACTTGATTATTCAGCCGGTGTATCACACCAGCCGCGCTATGAGTACCGCATATTTGGCAGGCATGAACAGTTGGTGCTATAATTAAGCCAGATATTATCTAAATTAGCCATATTAAATATATGCCCAAGAGCAAACCAGTGAAAGTTCTAATCATTGAAGACGAAGAGGCCTTGCTTTCTGTGCTTGAGCACAAGCTGACTCGCGAGGGATATGAGGTGTCTTTGGCGCGGGACGGGGAGCAGGGCTTGGAGCAGATCAAGGCCATAAAGCCCGAGGTTGTTCTGCTTGATATTTTAATGCCCAAACTGGATGGGTTTGGCGTTTTGGCAAAACTGCACAGCGATGGGCTGATTTCTACGTTGCCCGTTATTATTATCTCAAATTCCGGTCAGCCGGTAGAAATTGATCGCGCCTTGAAACTGGGCGCTCGCGATTACTTGGTTAAGGCCGAATTTTCTCCTGATGAGGTGGTGCAAAAAGTTCGTAAGGTTTTGGCTGGTCCGCCAGCGGCCGGCGAGGGAGGCGAGGCCATATCTATTCTTCCGCCCAGCGCCAGTAGCCCAGCGAAGAGCCAATCAGCGCGCATATTGATTATTGAAGATGATCAATTTTTGCGCGACCTCATGGAGCGCAAGCTCATTAAAGAGGGATTTGTAGTGGAGACAGCTATTGAGGGCGAGTCTGGTTTGCAAAAAATTAAAAGCTGGCGCCCTGATCTTGTGCTCTTGGATATTATTTTGCCCGGGCTGGACGGTTTTAGCATTCTTGAAAAAGTAAAAGCAGACGCGTCAGTCGCCAGTATACCGGTTATTCTTCTGACTAACCTCGGCCAGCGCGATGACGTAGAAAAAGGATTAAAGCTCGGCGCGGTCGGCTACTTGGTGAAAGCGCATTTTACCCCGGGCGATATTGTGGAGAAAGTGAAGAGCGTTTTACGAAAATAAAAGAGTTCAAAAGGCAAAATGCAAAGGTCGAAGGTTATAAACTATAAGCATATAATTATATGAAAGAACATCAGTCTTATGAGCTTCAACCGGAACGACCGGCAGCACAAATGCTCAAGAGGCGTATTTTTGCTGATCAAATGGAAAAGTTTGGTTGGACAATGCAACAAGTAGCTAAACTTGAAACTCTGAATCGGTACGAAAAAAAATATGGAAGTTCTGAAATAGGTGATTTCTTTATCACCTATGATCGTAATTTAGAAAGGGCATTAGCAGATGAACGGGCAGACAAGGGTGTTAATGCAAATGTTGCTGATTTTTTACAAGGAAGCGGTGGTTGCTATAAGCAAGTTGAGGAGTTGTATAATCAAATCCAAGAAAGGTTAACGCCGGAAGAGTTTGAAGAATTACAGCGGAGCGATAAGTAATTTAGACCTTGCCGGAGAATAGGGCGGTTTCTGAAATGATCTTATGGGGTGTCTCATAAAATTGGACAAAAAGTTAGGACGGTCCGATATTTCCCCAAGGCGCACTTTACGCCGGGTGATATTGTAGAAAAGGTGAAAAGCGTGCTTCGCAAGTGAGCCATAAAGCCGTAACCGCTTCGCTAGCCGTAAGCCATAAGGAAAGTATGAATCGTTGGCAATATTTTATCAAAACTTTACGGCTTATAGCTTATGGCTCAATAAGGCACCGACGAACTATAAATAGATATTTAATATTTTAATTATTTTTTAATATGGTAAAAGAATTTCGACGTGGTCCTGACTCAACAATGGATATGTCTGGTGTCAGGGATTTAGCAAAAGAAAGCCCTATATACGGGGCATGTGATAGAGTTAGAGGCTCTTTGATAGAGCTCAAACAGTTGATTGGCAATGGTAATCGTTTAGGGGAAGACGATCGGAATCTTGTCATAGATTTACTCTCGCGAGAACTGTCAATGTGGGCTAATGCAATATTGGACAGACTCAAATAAAAGGAATTCATAAAATAGAGTGGCGATTATGTTGCCAAATGTTATTCAAAATATGACAAACACTGTTGTTATCTATACTACCGTCACTTGCCCCTACTGCAAGATGGCCAAGGCGTTTTTTAAAGAACACAACATTGAGTTTGTGGAAAAAGATGTAACCAGCGACCCCGTAGCCCAACAAGAAATGATTAAGAAATCCGATCAGCTGGCCGTGCCCGTGATTGATGTCGGTGGACAAATCATTGTCGGTTTTCAGCAAGGGAAGCTGAAAGAATTGTTGGGAATTTCATAATTTAAATTATGGTAAATATGCCTGACTTCTCGCGTGTCGGTCGCATCTTAAGATGGGCGGCCTTAATTATTTTTGCCCTCATTATTATTCCGCGTTTTTTGGTTGTTATTCCCGCGGGCACGACTGGAGTTTACCATTTATTTGGCAAGGTTTCTGACAAACCCCTAAGCTCTGGTTTGCATTTTGTGATTCCTTTGGCAGTCGTAACTAAAATGAATATTCAAACTCAAGATTACACCATGAGCATTGTCAAAGAAGAGGGGCGGCGATTGCGTGATGACTCAATTGATGCTCTCACCAAGGAAGGGCTTAACGTGGCCTTGGACATAACTGTTTTATTCAAATTGCGTGAAGAGACCGCGCCTCAAGTATTTCGCGAATTGGGGGTAAACTATGATGAGGTTATTATTAGGCCGGAAACTAGAAGTATTATTCGGGAAATTGTTGCGCAGTATGATGCCAAATCTTTGTATTCAGAAAAGCGAGGTGAGGCTGTTGGGGCAATCAAAAATGGGTTGAAAGATAAAATTGAATCGCGCGGTATAATTGTTGAGGAAGTATTGCTAAGAAACGTTAAGTTGCCCGATAGAGTGGCGAAAAGCATTGAAGAAAAGCTGCAGGCCGAGCAAGAGTCTGCTCGCTATGATTTCGTTTTGGAAAAAGAAAAGAAAGAAGCGGAGCGCAAACGCATTGAAGCGCAAGGCCAGCGCGACGCCCAGAAAACCATCAGCGAAAGTTTAACGTCGTCGTATCTTGAATATCTTTATTTGACCGGCCTTAAAGACAGGCAAGGCACGATTTACGTACCCACTAATCCGCAGAACGGTTTACCATTATTTAGGGAGACACGATAAAGGTTGATATAGTAAAACGGACCAGCTAAAGTCGCCCTTGCGCGGCTTTGTGTTTTGGGCTAAGATAGTCAACACTCAAAATTCTCCGCCCAAGGCGGACCAGCCCTTGGCTGGTATATTCCATATTCTATATTCCTCAACTTATGACCATCCGCGTTCTTAAAACCGACCCCCTAAAGCACCCAACTGACCTTTTGGCTGTGGTCATCTTTGAAGGTGAAAAAAAACTGCGAGGGCTGGCGGCCGAGATTGACAAAGCCCTTGGGGGCATCGTGACCTCACTCATGAAAGACGAGGGGTTTTTGGGGAAGGATCGCGAAACTTTGCTCGTGCAAACCCATGGCCGCCTGCCCGCCAGACGAGTGCTTTTTGTTGGGCTTGGCAAAGAGAAAAATTTCGCTATTGATACGGCTCGTCAAGCTGCGGCCTTGGCGGTGAAGCGCTCTCACGAATATGCCGCCAAGTCTGTGTCGTTTCCTGTGGGCAAAGCATTACGCGCGCCTGCCTTGCGGTTTAATGAGCGAGCCAAAGCTATTAGCGAAGGAGTGTTGCTCGGGAGCTATCATTATACAGTTTATCACGGAGAAGAAACCCAAAAGGAGCATGAAAAACGACGTGTTGAAGAAGTCGTTCTTTTGGCGCCTGACGCCGCAAGCGCCAAACAAATTGAAGCCGGTATTGCCGAAGGGCGTCTGAATGCCGAAGCCGCAATTTTTGCTCGCGATCTTGTGAATGCTCCGGCTTCTGACATGACTCCCCAGCATCTTGTGGATGTGGCGAAAAATATCGCGAGCAGTTCAAAACGAATTTCTTTGGAAGTTTTTGACGAGAAAGAGGCGCGCAAAAGAGGCATGGGTGCGTTTTTGGCTGTGGCCAAGGGCTCTGACATTCCACCATATTTCATTCATTTAGTTTACCATCCAAAGGTTAAGAAATCCAAAAAAGTTTTTTTGGTTGGTAAGGGCATCACTTTTGATTCGGGCGGCTTATCATTAAAGCCAGCAAAGCACATGGAAAGCATGAAAACAGATATGGCTGGAGGCGCGGCCGTGCTTGCTGTTTTTTCTAAACTTGACGCGGTTCAGCCGAAAGTTGAAGTTCATGGCGTAATTCCTTGCACTGAAAATATGCCCTCTGGTAAAGCGACCAAGCCCGGCGACATCGCCCGCGCCATGAATGGTAAAACTATTGAGATATTAAATACTGATGCCGAAGGAAGAGTGGCGCTCGCCGATGCCTTGTCTTTTGCGGTGAAAGAAGGAGCTAATACAATTGTTGATTTAGCCACGCTCACTGGTTCCTGCATTGAGGCGCTTGGCGAAGAAGTGGCCGGCCTATTCGGCAACAGCCGACCATTAACAAAACAACTAACAACAGCCGCTGAATCAGCCGGCGAGCATGTTTGGGAGATGCCACTAGTTAAAGAATATCAGCCGCTTATTAAAAGCAAAGTGGCGGACATAAAAAATATCGGCGGCGGTCATGGCGCTGGTTCAATCACGGCCGCGCTATTTCTCCGAGAATTTGTCGGCGAAACCCCATGGGCTCATCTAGACATCGCCGGCCCGGCTTGGGCAGAAAAAGAAACTTTTCCCTCGGTGCCGCTCGGTGCCACGGGCTTTGGCGTCAGAACGCTCATAGAGTT
>Ga0156061_162_pt2 | contig 11739 bp, 14 predicted proteins | sample RifCSPlowO2_02_FD_107714 | JGI IMG/M metagenome (GOLD analysis project Ga0156061, IMG submission 107714) | Candidatus Uhrbacteria bacterium RIFCSPLOWO2_02_FULL_48_12
TCACCATATATTGCACCTGATGCTTTTCAGCACGGCCATAAGAAGTCAGCGCCTGCTTCACCTGCAAGGGCGTGAGCTCAATTAACTCAATTTTCGCGCTGGCAATAGCAAGCAATAAAACCCCCCGCGCTTCGCCGACAACAATGCCCGTTTTTACATTCTTGGCAAAAATTAATGTTTCTAAGCCAATAATCTCGGGCTGATATTTGGCAATGATGGCCATGGCTTCATGATGCAAAATTTTGAGGCGTTCGGTTAGAGGCATTTTTTGCGATGTTCTAATAACTCCATAGGCAAGGCAAGAGGTAGAACCAGCCCGGCGTTCAATCACGCCATAACCGGTAATGGCAATGCCTGGATCAAAGCCCAAACAGCGCCAAGCGTTTCTAGAGGACGGCTGTGGTCGCGACATTTTGGACATCTTCATTATCTTCCAAGGCCGCGAGAAGAGCGCTAAATTTCTCGCCCTCCGCTCCGGCCGGAAAATTCACTGGATTTTTTGGCCAAAGTTCTACTTCACTGCTTATAACGATCCACCCCTCATGAACAAGTTTATCTTTCAGGGCGGCCGCTGTCTCTGGAGTGCAAAGAAGTACTAACTCGTCGCCGTCATGAATAATATCTTCTGCGCCAAGCTCAATTAAGGCAAGCTCTTTGTCTTCGCTGTATTTTTCCGGCTTGGTTAAGCGAACAACGCCGCGCGCTTGGAACATCCACCCCACGCTTCTGGGCGCGCCAAACGTGCCGCCATATTTTGTTAACAATGATTTTATGGCTTGGGCCGTTCGGTTGCGGTTATCGGTGAGCGCCTCAATAATAAGGGCCGCGCCGGCCGGACCAAAGCCCTCATAAACAACACTTTCCAGCGCCGCGCCGCCGAGTTCTCCAGTGCCGCGCTTTATGGCGCGTTCAATATTGTCTTTGGGCATATTGAAGGCGCGCGCCTTTTCCATGGCCAAGCGCAATTTGAAATTCATGGCTGGGTCCCCGCCGCCTTCGCGCGTGGCAATAGTCACGGCGTTTGCCAGTTTTGTAAAAACCGCGCCCTTTTTAATATCAGCCGCGCCTTTCTGTCGTTTAATTTGCGCCCATTTGGAGTGTCCGGACATGTCAAAATTATAACCGTAGTTGCGAGAGTTTACAAATCTGATATGTTAGTGTAGTTTTTGAGTTATGAATGTCAAAACATACTTACGAAATTACGAAACTATACGAAAGGTACGAAAAAGCTCTTTGTTCTCACGATCAATCAATTTCGTACATTCGTACTATTTCGTACTTTCGTATGAGTTATTAGAGATTAGGACTTAGTAATTACATCCTGTGTGCCAATTTTAGAATCAAAAATCATTACTTCTGGAGTGCTAACCCTTCAGGTTTCCATTCCCCAAGAAGAACTCGCGGGGCACCTTGAAAAGGCAGCCGTGGATTTACAGCGCAATCATCCCTTGGCCGGTTTCCGACCCGGCAAAGCCCCCCTGGCTGAAGTGAAACGCGCCCTTGGCGCCATGGCCCTGCTTGATGAAAGTTTGAAATACGCCGTGCCAGACGCCTACATAAATATTGTGAAACAAGAAAATTTTTTAACCATTGGCCAGCCGGAAATACAAATCACCAAAGTGACGCCGGCCGAGCCGGTAGAATTTACGGCGACAGTCGCTCTCTTGCCGGAAGTACGCTTGGGGGATTATAAAAGTATTCACGCCAAAGCAGAACCGGTCGGCGTCTCTGACAAAGAAGTGGCTGATGTCGTTGAGAAAATCCGCCAAATGCGCGCCAGTCAAAAATTGGTTGACGCGCCAGCCGCGGCTGAAAACCGGGTGATTGTTGATCTGAAAATGTCTAAGGGCGGCGTGCCCGTTGAGGGCGGACAAACGCAAAACCACGCCATTGATCTTGGCAAGCCATATTTTATTCCGGGCTTTGCAGAAGAACTCGTTGGTCTCAAGGCGGAAGATATTAAAAAATTTTCTCTGCCCTTTCCCAAAGAGCATTACAACTCTGCCTTGCGGGGGGCGATGATTGATTTTGAAGTAACCGTCAAAGGAGTCTATCAATTTGAACGGTCGGCGCTTGATGACAAGTTTGCCGCCGATGTCGGTAAATTCGCGAGCGTGGCGGAATTGCAAAAGCAGATCAGAAACAACTTGGCCGAAATGAAAAAAGAAGAAGAGAGCGCTCGACTGGAGCGCGCTATTATTGAAGAGCTCATCGGGCAAACAAAATTTGGCGACATCCCGACCATTCTTGTGGAATCAGAACTAAACCAAATGACGGCGCGGCTGAAAGCCAAAATTGAACGCGACGGCGGAACATGGGAAGATTATCTAAAACATCTTAATAAAACCGAGGAGGTCTTAATGAGAGAGTGGCTGCCAGAAGCCGTAACTCGCGTCAAGGCGGCCCTATTAATGCGCGCTATTGCTGAAGCGGAAAATATTTCGGTCGCACCCGAAGAAGTCGCCACGGAACAGGAGGTGGCGCTAAAACACTATGCCGATGACGCGGAAACTCAAGAATATATCAAAAGTGCAGATTACGCTTCTCATGCGAAACACGTGGTACTGACGCGCCAAGTGATGGAGAGAATGAAGGAAATATCCTCTAGCGAAAAATAGTACCAGCGGCGATGCCTTAAAATATTCGGTTTGGGTAAAAATTGTTCCGTACGATACAAGTTGCTTTATAACCATTGCGCAGGAACCTAATCTCAAATGCAGTATAGCACTTGTCCGCATTGGCGGAAAAAGAAAACTAGGGTGTGATATCGCACATCACACCCTAGTTTGAAGTGATCGGGATCGAAAGTGAATCGAAAGACCAAAAATCGAGAACCTTGGTCCGAGATCCAAACTTCCAAATCCCGCCTGTCCGCCTTGGGCGGGAAGACCGCACTACCCGACGAAGGACAGCCCGCCCGAGTAGTAGTCAAACGCATCCGCAAGATCCGCCCTGAAGGCGAAGCCGAGGGAGTCGTCGTGCGGGTTCAGGTAGAGCGAGTACTCGGCCGACTGATACTGATAGGCGGAGAGGTCGAGACCAGGGGTGTTGAAATCGGCTCATACATAAATTAACCACGGTGATATAATTAGCCATAGAGCTTGGCCACCCGGAAAAGATGGAAAGTTCTGTCCCTAACGCCTCTGACCACCGTCCGGAAGTTCTTGAGTTTGGCGTTAAATGACTCGGCTGAAGCATTGGTGCTGCGGTTGATGAAATAATTCAGAATAGTCGTTTCACGTAACCGGATGGAATGGGCCGCGGTCATAAAGGAATCAAAGTTTTTCTCGGCCACTTTTTCATACCACTTGTTTAGTTTTTCTTTGGCTTCTGTGATAGTCCGGCTGTGCTCATAGCAAGAGCGAAACATCATGGATAAATCATAAGCTTCTTTAAGTTTAGGAAACTCATAGAACAGCACCGCCGCTCGTTCAGTTTGCTGACTATGCCACTTGCTTTGAGGAGAGAACAACAGATAACGGCTACGGGCCAGCAGCTGTTTTTTGGTGTCTCCGTTTTTGTAGATCACTGGCCGGTAGTTCTGGCCCGCTTCCCGGGCGGCTCTAATCTGTTCATTTTCTTCTTTGATGGCTTCCCACCTTAGGGCAATCCTCACTTCCTGCACCGCCGAACTGACTAACTGCTGGACATGGAATCGGTCGGTCACAATTCTAGCTCGGGGAAAGGTTCTTTTAATAATCGCTTCCATTGACTCGGACATATCAAGAGTGACTTCAGTTGCGACCAGTCTTTTCTCCAGCGGGATTTGGGCTAAAACAGGGGCGATATTGGCGGCTTTAGTTCCTTCCAACATGGCGACCAGCACCCCTTTTTGGCCATGTTTGGCTTTGTTGGTGATGACGGTATACAGTTCGCCGTTAGTGAGAGCCACTTCGTCGATGGATAATTTGGGGCCAATATTCTTTTCAAATAGCATCCACTGTTCGGCGTGAGCTTTCTGGTCCCATTGGTGGAAGCCGCTTAAATGATCTTTGTATTGTTGTTCAAATTCTTTCTCCGGGAGGCGATGAAACCTGGCGATAGAAATTAGCGAGACCGGATTGTCTTCCGCCGTCTTCTTTTAAAAAAATAGCGAACTCTTGCTCTAACTGAGTGCCGGGGAAATTTAATTTAATGTCCCTTTTCAAATATCCACCTCGGCCTTCCACCTGCCAATATCTACGCCGGAATGTCAGCAAGGCCCGCTTGCCTCTTATGGGGAAGTCAGTGATGGTGATATCGTTAAAACCCTTGGCCTCGACCTTTCGGCCATGGTCTTCCGTAGCTACCGGCGGGATGTTTTTCTCTTGCAAAGTAATGCGGATATTATTGTCGTCAACATTGCTTTTCGTAATATCAAACCATTCAAATGTGCCCTTGGGGAAAAAGATTCCCAGCGTTTGTTTTTCCAATGTGGTCATAAAGATAATTAGTTAGCGAATCAACAATTATCATTTTAGCAGACCCCAACACATTGGTTAATTTATGTATGAGCCTTGAAATCCCGGGCCAAGGTCTCGGGGTAGATCGCCATGGTAACAAGCGTTTCTGGGCCGGAGAGGATGAAGCCCTGTGGTGCCGTCGCCATCACTTCACGCTGGGCATGCATGGAGTACCCCTGCAGGCAGTTCGGAAACTGAACACCGAAGACTGGCCCGGCTTTGAGACGCTCAACCAAACGATCGAGATGGCTCTCCGGAATGACCGTCACCTGTCCCTCGAGCTCGCCATGGCAGTAGTTGTTGAGCTTCCGCCTGGGGTGCTTCCCCCTGAAATCGTGTGCCTCGTACGAGCGCTTGACCGCGCCGGCCAGCAACTGAACGAGTTTGCCATGATTCGTGATCTCCATCTGCGACATGAACCATCGCAGATGAACGCCGCTCAAGGCATTGGCGATCCCGGCCGTGGCGCGAACCTGCTCGATGAGAGCGCTCGTGCGATCCTCATACTCAGCTACCGACGGCAGCGTGACCTTACCCTCGAAGGCGTAGTCAAAGCGAGTCAGCTCATCGGCGCAGGTGAGCGTCGGCTGCGTCAGGCGAAAGTCGCGATTCGGATCGCACACCCTGGCCTTGAGCCCGCGTGGCGAGATGTAGCGACCGTGCCGTTCGAAATACAACCGAACCACGTTCTGCCACACCGCTTGTTTCTCGCGACGCAGAACGGCGTCAATGAGCGCGTCATCATCACCAGTCACGATGCTTGCGAACGCCCTGAGCTGTCCTACCGTAAATCTGTCAATGTCCATTCTTGCCCTCCTAATCAGGCTTGTGGCCCGATTATTCTGTAGCCTCTATCCCTCGGCCGTTGGGGTCTTTCAAGTTCAAACTTTTGACCTCCGACTTCTAATTTTGAAAGACATCACAGCATAACACGGTTATTGAAAAATGCCAAACTATGAGCCACAAATTCTAGTTTGAAGTGCAACAGACGGGAGGATGAAAAAAGGCCATCACCAACAGCTCTAGCCATAAGCTAAAATAATAATGTCAAATGCCTAAGTTCGAATGTCGAATCAATCCTTTAATGACAGAATGTCTAAATTTTAGTCATTAGATATTTTTGCATTGTGATTTGTCATTTGGATTTTGGAATTTGTCATTTTCATTGATTATGCTCTTCGGCGCTCACGTTTCCATTGCTGGCGGCATAGAACTCTCGCCAAAACGAACGGCCGAGACCAGTTGCAGTTGATAAACAAATGAGGCCCGGAACAAACGTGAGTTCCGGGCCTACTTTTTCTCGACGCCTCCAGTTTGGACCTACTCCAACGGCCACTTCCCGCCTTTCCGGCGTACATACCTAATAGCGCTAATTGCATTCCAAAAAGAGCCAAGAGTGACGACTGCCAGAAAGAGCCCTATGATGACTGCCTTGATCATTTTTGACCTCCTTAGTTTGGCTTGAGATGCTTGTTGATGAAGGACTTAACGGCTTTTAATTGCCGCCTACTGATGAATGGTACGCCCGGTCCACGCTCGATTCCACTGGTGCGTTCAACAATGACCTCATAGACCAAGACAAACACCCAGCCGAACGCAACGAAAGAAATTGACTCTACAAAGGTGATCGTGGAGCCGAAAACGTAATACCAAGCGATAGTGACGATTGAGACAAGAACTGCGTGTCGAGCTTGATATCTCTGAATAATCCACAGCTCCCAAATATCTGGACTCTCCGGATACTCTCTTGATGTTCGTCGCGCCCAGTAAGCGCCAAGCATCAGGATGAGTATGATGCCGATCATGAAAGATATGCGTCCCCTGACGGCACCCAACGCGGCGCCGTACCCACAGAAAGCAATCACGACCTCCACAAAGAATCGTCGGTACCCTGTATATGGATTCTTTAGGGTGAGCAGTCGCCCGTGGATCCAATCCCATGTGAGGAAATAGAAAACTCCGAGGACAAGAATGGTGTTGCCGGCTCGATTGAGTACCGACAACTCTTCCGACAGAATGATTCGCTCGTAAGTTCCCGCGAGTACGAGTCCGAACACGACGGCGTACAGAAAATCCACGAAAGCGAGCAGCGATGCTCGCACCTGTTCTCTTAACTCATCTGCCGTTAATTCCTCCTCTCGGGTTGAAACGACAGTCAAATTCCTTCTTTCATTCAAGTGTGTGTTAAGTAAAATTGATGGTAGGTGTTTGTGGCCTGAAAGTCAAGATCCTTATATGTGACAGATCCGTATATTTGACTGTCATTTACGAATAGAAATCGGAGTGGCAAAACAGATAGCCAGATATGCTATACTACCAGCGTATGCTCTTCGGTGCTCACGTTTCCATTGCTGGCGGCATAGAGCTTTCACCCAAACGGGCGGCTGGTTGCGGCTCTGAAGTTTTCCAGACCTTCACGCGCTCGCCGCAAGGCGGGCCAGCACCCAACCTCACCCCCGACGTTATTGAAAAATTTAAAAATGAGATGAAGCGGTGGAAACTGGCGCACCATTACATTCACACTCCTTATTACATCAATTTCGCCTCCGGCAATAACCGCATCCGCTACGGCTCAATCAATGTGGTACGCGAGGAGCTTGAACGCGGCACGCTTTTGGGTTCAACTTATGTGATGACGCATCTGGGATCAGCCAAAGATATGGGTATCAAAAAAGCTATGGCCATAACTGTTGATGGTCTGGTAAAAATTTTGAATGACTACCGCGGCACAACTGAACTCTTGATTGAAATTTCCGCGGGATCCGGCGAAATCATCGGCGATACATTTGAGGAAATTGCCGCCATTATTGAACCGACCGAAAAAAAACTTAAGCGTAAGAATGTTTTAAATGTCTGTTTTGACACTCAGCACGCCTTTGCCTCGGGCTATGATTTGCGCGCACCAAAGAATGTTAAAGAAACGTTAAAAAAATTTGACACTACCATTGGCCTTGAGCGCCTCAAAATGTCACACTGCAATGACTCTAAGGTCGCCCTCGGCTCACACGTTGACCGCCACGAAAATATCGGCCAGGGGTATCTGGGACTCAACGCCTTCAAGGCCATCATTGCCGAGCCAAAATTCAAAACCGTCAATCTCATCTTAGAAACCCCGCGCGATGAAAAAGGTACGGAGATTAGAAGTGAGATAAAAATGTTAAAAAGCTTACGTAATCAATAGCAAAAGAAATACTGTTGGCAAAATTTGCCTCTTAGTAGTTGCTATAAGTTGTGTCTGACCGGCGCTCAATAGCAAGAATCATAATAACGTCGTCTTTTGTTTTTCGAAATATCACCCGTAAATCACCCTTGCGTACTCTATAAATATCGTCGGTTCCTTTTAATTTTGCTAAATCAAGACCATTGAGCGTCCCAGATTTGATAAGTAGCAATAAACTCTTTAAGCGCCCCCGCTCCTTCTCTGATAGTTTACGGAGCGCTTTCTCAATTTTATCAGGCATACCCCGCTACAATCGCGCGAGAAGTTCGTTGATATCAACGCCACCGCGTTGAATCTTTGTGAAATCAATAATCGCCTCCCATAGGTCGTCCTCAATCGGAGAAATCTTAAACAGCGGCTTAGAGCGTTTGATTATTACAAAGCTTTCACCCTGCTGTACGCGCATAGCGTATGTGGCCACATTTTCTCTAAGATCCCTTAAATTTACTATATTTTTCATATAAATATGATTAGCTTTAGATAAGCTTATGATAAACTACGGTTTAGGCAATGTCAATGGCCATAAATGCTATGTCCATAAATGCCAATGCTTAATTCAGCTTTCAGACGGCGTGGTGGCTTCTGACCTTAACGCTGGCCAACATAACATATCCCCACCCGTGGTTATCCGCCTTGGGCAAGGGGCTTACTGTGATGCGGGGTAAAGTTAATCTAAAATCAATTCTGTACTGGCACGCAAGTACCGCTGGCGCTCGGCAAGAGATCAATTAATTTACACTCATACCCAGCCGGGCATGGAATTTTTAAAGTGCCTCCGCAAACTTGTTTTTGTGACGGAACACTATCTTTATCTGTTGACAAAGATTCATTGTTTAAATTGGGAGCGGGCGGCCGATTTACATTTTCTAACATTTCTTCGGTTTGCCTATTGCGCTCTTCTACCATCTTCTGCAAATCTTCGGCACGCTTCAGCGCATCACGATTAATCTCAATCGCTGATTGGCGTTCGCCCGAACTCCCGATATACAAACCGCCCACTGCCAAAATAGCAATAATCGCCGCGACAATAAGCAAGCCAATAAGCCCGTATCCTTTTTTCTGTTTAGACACGCCATGGTCCATACTTCTTTAAATCAATTTATCCGCGCCGTATTGCCGCCCCCAATGGCACAAAAACGTACTCATAAAATCTTGCGATGAGCGATCGGCTTCTAAAAATTCTGACAAGGTAACGGCTACCGTTATAACGATATGATATTCGGCCAACCCCTCGGCTTGCGCCTTATGCCAAGCTGGGTGATTCGTGTTGATATAAAGTATGTCCTCTATCAATCTTCCCATTGGAATAACAGAATCAGATATTTCCAGCTCTTCAAATCTTAACTCCAGTCCAGCTTTTTTGGTTTTTATCTTAGCGCCAACGCCGCCAGCGCGGCCCTCCGGCAGTCTTTCGCTGTTTGAAGACTGAGAGGGCTCTTGAGCTCGCGCTTCTACGGCTCTCACGACTTTCCCGATCACATTAGACTCGCCCAGTTTTGACGCGCTATACTCTTTGCCCAATGCTTTCCTAAATCTATTGCCAAGCAATGAACTCAATTCTGGAAAATCATTAACTAAATCAGCCAGAGTGGACGCTATGCTTTGGTTAAGCGGCTTAAGTAAACGAGACGGCTCAGTTATAGTTTGGCTCTTGAATGCTCCCATCTTTATTAAGATTGGACGCACGGCCTCTTGCATTGCCTTGCGATATCGGTAGAATTTTTTTAAATTCGCCGCGTCGCGCAGGAAATCCATTTTATTCGTCGTCAATAATTCCGCCAGCGCGGGAATTTCAACAATGCCAATCACATCTTCTGACGATTTAGGGCTAATACCCAGCCATTCCCAGCCGCTCTTTATGACCTTACCAAAGGTAGAAATGGCTAAGCCGCCAGGCAGTCCATAAAAATTATTCTCATCCGCACTGCCGCTCACCACTCTCTGTAACCACGATGGCGTCTCAATAGTTTTAGCGAGAAACCCGATACCCAATAGCTTGCGGCTCTGGCCAAGATATATTTTCAGATATTCTGGATTGGCCGGAGTTTCGTTTAAAACCAGCGGACGTTCATTGATTATGAAGGTTACGCCTTTTTTGTAAAACGAGCATAGGAGCTCTCTCATGAATTTTTCACACAACAAAGGATAAAAGTGTTTTTGAATTGTTTGCGCAACAAATTCCTCCGATAACAAGAATGGCTGATTACTGCCAAAGAATATCGTCACCGCTGTTCCGCGCGGTGTAGCCACAGTGCCGCCGAAGGACACAAACTTCCATGGCGCGCGATAAGAGCTGGCCAGATGCCATTCGGTTGCGGCCTTAGTGCCGTGACCGCCCTTGCTTTCCGTAATAACTTTAGAAGACACCAATAATGATAGCTTGGCGCCAATACCGGCAAAGCCAATACCTGTGCCGCGCACTTTTACTGACGCGGCGATATTATGATATTCCCGCAGCTGCGCTCGGCGCATGCCGCGGCCGTTATCTATGCAGCAAAGCGTCTGGGCGTCTGGATTAACTCTAAACTCAATTCGCGAAGCGCCGGAATCTAAACTATTGGCCACGAGCTCGGTGATAATAACTTCTTCCAGAGGCATGGCGTACGAGTCGCGAATGTCCTCAAGCAGATGCTGTAAATTGACGCGCGTCTCATTCATGCCCATAGTGTTAGCACAAAAATACAAATTCTACAACTTTCAATAAATTTCAACTTTTTTTCATGACCGCCCCCGAGCTGGATTTTTTTCGCAGTTTGTGATAAAATGATAATATACACAATTTTTAAGAGCCCCGCGCGCCAGTTAGGTAAACGGGGCTCAACCATCTAGCCACATGATGCCAACCGTAAAAAAATTCTTCTTGTTAATATTCATCGTCGGCGCACTGATAATTGCCTTGCCGTCTCTAGCCGCCACCGTGAAAAAACCAACGCCAAAAATTCCTGCTTACGCCGCTAAGCAGCTAATTGCCTCGCCACCAGTTAATCAGCTTGACCAAAAAGAAGTCTATAGCTACACCATTGGTTTTAAAAACACGGGCACGGCCGTTTGGCTCTCTGACGATAATAAAAAACCAATCACCATTAAAACAACTGAACGCGTAAGATGGGAGCACTGGTTTGCCAGCGCCTCTTGGCTTGATAAAACAGCGGCCACTGCTCTTGCCACCGAAACAGTTAAACCGGGTGAGGTTGGATTTTTTACGCTAATTCTTGAGGCGCCGCTCAAAGCAAACTCCTTCACTAATCGTTTTGCTCTATTTGCCGGCAACAATAAAATAGCAGGCACGGATTTTACTCTGCCAATCACGGTCACTAAAAAAATCGCCGCCAAAGCAAAACAAAAAATCGCCCCGACAATCGCTAGGGCGGCGGTTACAGATTTAAAAACAAATCCTTATCTCAAAGCCACTCGCCTTATCCAATCTGATCAATCATTAAGTCTCACGCTCGGCGAATCAAAGGCATTTACGATCGGCTTTAAAAATAGCGGCGAGCGAAACTGGCGCGATGACGCGCCGAGCCGCGTGGTGCTGGCGCTGGACCCAGCATCAATTAGCGAAATCACGCTTAATGACGAAAAATGGTTAAGCAATACTGAAGCCGCGACCCTGCAGGATAAACTCGCCAAACCCGGCGAGATCGGCTATTTTACTTTTACTGTTAAACCATTGGGGGCGGGCAGTTTCCAGCCGCAGTTCCGGCTGGTGATGAACGGCGACACGCTGATTCAAGGAAGCGAATTTCGCCTGCCCATGGCCGTAATTTCTCCTCCCCCGCCGCCAACACTGGCCTCTAATCAAACTCCCTCCAATACTCCCGCTACCGCTCCCAACATTGTCTGTGCCGCTTCTTTAGATACAGGAACAGTTGAAGGACAACCGCCCACTCAAGAGGGACAAACTCAACAGCAGCTGCCGACCGAAACCGGCTTGTGTCAGCCGCCGCACAGCGAACCAACCGTACGCGTGGGAATCGCCAGCGTGCAGGGCCAAATAGGCCTCACCGCCGCAGAACCATTTCAAATCATGGATAACGCCGGCGCGGTACTAATGAACGTGGAGTCCAATATCCCGGT
>Ga0156061_112_pt2 | contig 11382 bp, 14 predicted proteins | sample RifCSPlowO2_02_FD_107714 | JGI IMG/M metagenome (GOLD analysis project Ga0156061, IMG submission 107714) | Candidatus Uhrbacteria bacterium RIFCSPLOWO2_02_FULL_48_12
CGTTCCTTTTCCGTTTGTAAGCGCTGGCGGCAGTTCTCTACTGACCCATTTGATTTTGGTGGGTATTGTGGCTGGCATTGCCCGGCAGGAAAATGCTAGCGGCTATCGTATTTCAGGACTATCAATTGTTTAACGGCAATGCAGAGGCCTTCGTTTTTTTGACAGGTTGTAGATTTAATGTTATTTTAATCTAGGATAATTCCCGTTGTTTTAGATCCTAATGAAGAACCACGGACCATCATTTTTTCAAGAGGGCATGCGTTTTATGGCGCACTGTCCGCTTTGCCAGACACGATATCAGCCAAGCTTCGTGAAAATTATTGCGGAAAGAGAGGACTCCTACCTTGTGCACGTGCTTTGCAATAAGTGCCACAGCGCCGTGGTGGCCCTAGTTTTCGCCAATTTGTTTGGCGTGAATTCAGTTGGACTATTAACTGATTTAGCCAGCGATGAGGTGTTGGAAGCCCAACAGCGCACAGTAGGGGCTGATGACGTTTTAGAATTATACAAAATTTGCCGTGACGGCTCACTGACTGAGCTGGTCACGGCTTAAGACCATTTAATTATGACCTATTCTCTGCAAGCGCTCGTGCGGACAGCGCAGGGCAAAAAAAGCAAATCACTGCTTAAGCAAGGCCTTGTCCCGGGTATTGTTTACGGCCATGGCGAAAGCAATCGTTTGGTTGCGCTTAAACGAGTGCCGTTTGAAAAATTGTTTATGACGGCCGGCGAGAGCAGTTTGGTGGATTTAAACATTGACGAGCATCCCAGCGTGAAAGTGCTTATTCATGAGGTTCAGCGTCATCCCTTAACCGGTAAAATTATTCACGTTGATTTTTATCAGGTTAAAATGACGGAAAAGATTACGGCAGAAGTTCCAGTGATCTTTGACGGCGAGGCGCGGGCGGTTAAGGAATTAGGCGGCGTGTTAGTAAAAACGCTGGATCATGTTAAGGTTGAATGTTTGCCCCAAAATTTGGTTCATGAACTGCACGTTGACCTCGGGGCGCTGAACACCTTTGAAGACGCCATCCATGTGCGTGATTTGCGGCCGCCAGAGGGTGTTAAAATATTGATCCATGCCGAAGATGTTATTGTGAAGGTTCAGCCCCCGCGAACAGAGGAAGAGCTAAAAGCAGAATTGGCAGAAGCTCCTGAAGCCGCGGCCGAAGCCGTGCCAGTTGTCGGCAAAGAGGGCAAAGAGCAAGAGGCCGAGCAAGAAAAAGAAACCAGTAAAGAGGCAGAAAAAGAGAGCGGCAAGAAGACCGGCGGGTAGTAGCCCGAACTATCATCTTAATTCCGTCCTTAAGTTTATGGGGCATGTGGAGGAGCGGCTCTCAAGAAATATTGACAGACAATCTTTTTCTTTTGTTGGGCCGGACTTCACCCCGTTAGAGAATGCCCCACGGCTTGCCGCATGGTCTGGCTCAGTACGAGTACGGGGTCCAATGCCCCGTGCGAGTTCTCTAACGGGGTTCACCCTTATTGAAATGCTGGTAGTTATGGGGGCCATTGCTATTTTTACAACAATGGCTATGGTTGCTTTTGGCGCTGTCAGATCACGACAGCGCGACGCTCAAAGAATGGCCAACATGGATCAGCTCGCCAAGGCCATGGAGCTTTATGTTAACGCGAATTCCAAATACCCCACTCAATGCGGTGGCCTAGTCGTTTCCACCTGTGATTTATCAACATTTTTACCAGGAATTTCCTCCCTAAAAGATCCGTCAAAACCAGTAGAGGCCTGCGATCCCGCTGATTTTGAAAGCCCTTGCGAATATGCCTTTGGCCAGATTACGGATGATGATTATGTGGTGTATTTTTCTCGCGAGCGCAAACTGGATCCTGGCGACGCGAGTCTGTGCTACCAGTTAAAGCCGGATGGCTTATTATCCTGCCCCTAGGGTTGGCTATTTAGGAATTGTTATGGAGAGGTAGCGATTGAGACCGCGAAGGTCTTTTTTTATTTGCATTTGTGCGTGCGGGCAATATTTTTTTATCAGTTGAGAAATCTGCTTGGCGTGGCAAGGGTCAATTTCCCAGAGGCAGTGGAATTCAATGTTAATAAATTTTGATAGCTGTTTGACGAGGCGGCGGTAGTATTTGAGACCGTCGTGTCCGGCCAAGAGTGCTTGTTTTGGTTCAAAGCGGCGAACGCTCAATGGCGCTCGGTTATAATCTTTAGTTGAGAGGTAGGGGAGATTGGCGAGAAGGAGTACCGGCGAGCTTGCAGCTTGCTTGCCCTGCGTAGCGGAGCGAAGCATGGGTAGCTTGCCCGCCTGCAACGCTTGATGCGTAGCATCTGCGGGCAGGTAGTTTGTAGGTTTGAGGAGATTGCCGTGAAGAAATTTAATTTTAGTTATGTTATGCGTTTTGGCGTTGCGCTTGGCAACGGTAAGCGCGGCGGGCGAGATGTCGGTCGCGTAGGCGGTCATTCGTCTTTGCCGAGCCGGAGTAAGATTTTTCAAAAGCGAGATGATAATACAGCCACTGCCCGTGCCAACGTCAATAATCGTATTGATGTCGCGGCGCTGTCGTAATATCTCAATAGATTTTTCCACCAGCCATTCAGATTCAGGACGAGGGATGAGGACGCGGCGATTGACTATAAAGTTAAGCCCATAGAAGGGCTGTTGCCCCAGAAGATAGGCCAGCGGTTCGTCGCGGTTTTTTCTTTGGATCAGGCGCGCGAAACGCTGTGCCATGCGCTTGGTAATTTTTTTTTCACCATGGCTGATAATGAAAGAACGCTCTTTTTTGAGAAGATGGGCTAAGAGTATTTCCGCTTCAATAATTTCTGGCGGCCTGAATTTTCGCAGGAGCTCTCTCACAAGGTGATCATTGACCGGCCGCCGCGGCGATCTTTAGACGCTCAATTATTTGGTCAAGACTGCCGTCCATAATATTATTTATATTATGGAAATTTTCATTGAGGCGATGATCAGTAACGCGGTCTTGGGGAAAGTTATAGGTGCGTATTTTTTCCGAGCGCTCTCCTGTGCCGATTTGTTCCAAACGTTCAGCCGAACGCGCTTCCTGTTGTTTGTGGCTCTCTATGTCTAAGAGGCGCGCGCGTAATACCTGCATGGCGCGCAGTTTATTTTGCTGAAAATTCCGCTCGTCCTGGCATTGCACGACGAGGCCGGTGGGCTCGTGAGTGATGCGCACGGCTGAATATGTCGTGTTGACGGATTGGCCGCCGTGCCCACTGGATGTGGAGGCCTCTATTTTGAGATCATTGGGGTCAATAGCAATGTCAACTTCTTCTGCCTCGGGCATGACCGCCACGGTTACGGTGGAGGTATGGACGCGCCCGCTTTTTTCGGTTTCCGGCACGCGCTGGACGCGATGCACGCCGCTTTCAAATTTCAGACGGCTGTAAACCCGCTCTCCTTCAATGGTAAAGATAACTTCTTTATAACCGCCAATGTCACTGCGGCTGGTATTTAGAAGATGCACCTTCCATCCTTTGCTTTCGGCGTAACGAGTGTAGAGGCGAAACATTTCGGCGGCGAAAAGCGACGCTTCGTCGCCTCCAGCGCCGGCCCTGATTTCCACGACAATATTTTTTGCGTCTAAGGGATCAGCCAGGTGCGCGATTTCTTCAATTTGCGCTTCCACGGCGCTTAAGCGATCGCTAATTTTGTGACGATCGGCCTCGGCCATGGTAATGAGTTCAGGATCCTGCTCTGTTTTCAATAAGTCGTTTAGTTTATCGCGTTCCTCGCAGAGGCGGTGACATTGGTTAACAAGATTAATAATTTCCACAACACCGTGATAGTCGGTTGACAATTGTTTTAATTTTTCCGGATTTCTCGCTGTTTCTGGGCGCGACAATTCCTCCTCCAGCGCTTGTTTGCGCTCAATCAATTTTTCTTCTTCTGCGTTTGTAATCATATTGGGTAAAGACAAATAAAACCAACCGCGGCCTTGTGGCGGGCGGCGGCATAGACGATACAGCTAAACTGCGGCTGACTTGTGTTTGGAGGCAACCTTTTTTGACTCGTCAATTTTAAGCTGGCGCTTGGCACTGCGAGCGGCCAGTTTAACGCGGCGGCCGCGCCTAACCTCTGCCACAGTCGCCTTGGCTTCAACGCGCTTTTGGAATTTATCAACGCGCCGCGCCGTGTCCACCAGTTTTTGCTGGCCGGTGTAGAATGGATGGCAATTACTGCAGAGCTCAACATGCAGTTCTTCTGAAGTTGAGCCGATAGTGAAAGTTTGCCCGCAGGCGCATCTGATTGTAGCCGTTGGGTAATAAGTTGGGTGGATAGTTGATTTCATACCCCGTTAGAAGCCCTTGGAAAATAAAATTCTTGGAAAAATTTTATTTTCTGCGGTGATTAGCATATTTAATTGGTTAATAAATTCTATCATAGCTATAAAAAAGATTGATGATTTATTAAGTCAGGATTCTAACGGGGCATAGCGGGGAGAGTATAGCAGGCACGCAGTCTCTTGTCAATTTTTTTATACTTTGTTATACTCATCCCACTTTATATGACTGATACGAAAACCCAATCAAAATCCAAGATCAGCGTGCCGAGTTTATTGGAAATGCTCAAAGCCGGTGTGCATTTTGGCCATTTGACCTCGCGCTGGCATCCTAAGATGGCGCCTTTTATTTTTACCTCGCGCTCGGGCATTCATATTATTAATTTGGAAGTAACAAGACAGCAGTTGGAAACGGCCCTGCGCGCGGTGAGCGACACGGTGGCCGCCGGCGGCACCATGCTTTACGTGGGCACAAAAAAGCAGGCCCAGCAAATGGTTAAAACCAAGGCCGAGTCCGTGGGCATGCCTTATGTGCACGAACGCTGGATTGGCGGATTGCTCACTAATTTTTCCATCATCAAAAAAATGCTGGCGCGTCATGCCGAGCTCGGGCGTTTATTGTCTGAGGGCGGCATGGAACATCTCACCAAGAAAGAGCGGTTGGAACGAGAGCGCGAGTTCAAGCGATTAGAAGGTGTTATCGGCGGCATTTCCAAGCTGGAGAAAATTCCGGATATTATTTTTATGATTGATTTAAGGCGCGAGAAAACAGCTTTACGCGAAGCGCGAAAAGCGGGCGTGCCGATTGTGGCCTTGTGCGATACCAATGTTAATCCGGACATGGTTACCTATCCTATTGTGGCAAATGATGACGCCATTGGTTCACTGGAGCTCATGACTGATCTCATTACCGAGGCCGCGAAAGAAGGATTAGCCCGCCGCGCTAGCGAGGCCATAGCGCCAGTTAAGGAAGACACCGAAGAGAAGACCTTGGAACCAAAAGTGACCATTGATGTTGATTCGGTCATCGCCGAAACCGGTATTGCCGAAGTATAAGAGGCGGGAATTTTAATTTTCTAGAAACAATGTCAAAAGATCTTATTGTTTCCTTGCGTCAATCAACGGGTGCGGGCATTGTAGAAATTCAAAAAGCCCTGGTCGAAGCTAATGGTGACAAAAACAAAGCCGTGGAGATTTTGCGCCGTCGCGGTGCGGCCAAGGCCATCAAAAGACAAGAGCGCGAAACCCGCGAGGGCGTTGTCCACGCCTATGTTCATACCAACGGGCGGGTCGGCGCCATGGTGGAGGTTGCCTGCGAAACAGACTTTGTGGCGAGGAATGAAGATTTTAAATCCTTTGTTCACGAGGTGGCCATGCAAGTGGCGGCGGCTAATCCTTTATATTTAAAAATTGAAGATGTGCCCAAAGAGGTGAAAGAAAAAGAGCTCCAGCTTTACCGCGAAGAGCTGGAAAGGGCCGGCAAGCTTAAGGGCAAGAGCGAAGAAATGATTAACAAGATTCTTGAAGGCAAGCTCGCCAAATATTATGCTGACGCCTGCCTATTGGAGCAGGTTTCCATTAAAGATGATAGTTTGACTATTCGCGAGATGGTTGAGCAAATCACGGCCAAGACTGGAGAGAAAATTGAGATTAGAAGGTTTGTCAGGTTTGCGATAGGGGAGTAGGTGTAACCGCGCCGCAAACTAAATAAATTCATATTATTCTGTGCCAATACATTTTGAAATTACAACTCCGGAAAAAACTGTCTACAAAGAAGAAGTGGATCAAGTCACTGTGCCGACCAGCACGGGCGAAATTACAATTTTGCCAAATCATATTCCGCTGGTGAGCCAGCTCGTGGCTGGAGAGTTAGTTGTGAAACGCGGCGACGAAATAACGCACATGGCGGTCTCCGGCGGTTTTCTTGAAGTACGAAAAAACAATGAAGTAGTTGTTCTGGCAGATAGCGCGGAAAAAGCGGAAGAAATAGATACCAAGCGCGCTGAAGAGGCCCGCGAGCGAGCACGTCAGCTGATGAACGGTAAGCGTCACGACGCAGAAGCGTTTGCTGAAGCAGTGGCTGAACTGGAGAAATCTATGGCGCGTCTCAAAGTCGCCAAGCGCGCCCGCCACCGCGGTCACCATGGCCTCGGCTCCGAAGGAGTACTGACGGAATAAATTTAAACTTGATTATTCCCTGTGGTCTTGCCGCATGGTTACCATATGAAGCAATCTCAAGGCAACCCTCCTTTGATACCGTGCGGTCTTGCCGCGCGGAGGTTCGTTTTTTAATCATTGACAATTAACATATCGTTTGCTACCTTGTCAGCGTAAGGAAAGAGGAAAGTGCCATCCGGGCACTTTTTGGTTAACAACCAAAGACGAAGAAGAGGAGGAAGTAGTGTGGCTACGAAACTGAGGACAGAGGATTATCGGGTGATAGAAGCATTCCGCCGCGATGGAGTACTGCGGCGAGTGTACGGGCCAAAGCTCGTGCCTAGAAGCGAGAATCTAATTCTCATCTCCTGCGCTGACGGGCACCAGTTGCCAGACATCATTGAGCATCTCGGCAACTTTGCGTTTTGTCGTCATACTTTGACGGTACACGGCGGCGCCTTGCGTCTCTCTCGGAATTTCCCGGAAAACGGTAATGCCGGATATCCGGTGGGGGAGTTTCTTCTTCACCAGATAGAAGAAGCGAGGGGCCTCAAGAAGACCAACGCGCTGGGTCTTATCTCGCACTATCCGTGCGCTATCGCCACGCGTCATAGTCTTGACATTCCAACTGTGCTCGCAATGACCATTGACGCTAAAGTGCGAGTGCAGGAGGCCATGTCTGGAGTGAAGGTCGTGCCGCTATTTCATTATTGCGATGGCGATCGTCGTCGCACTATGTTCATCAACGCCAAACGCCTGCGTTGATCATGATGGCGGGGGGCTCAAGAAGAGCTCACCCGTCATCCCACTTTTTTCATCTGATCAATCAGCATCAACTTGGCTAAACTACCATCATACTAGTATGATGGTATAAAAAACTTTTTAATTATTTTTAAAACTATGCTGTTAAACAATCAAAAAAACGCTCATCACTGTGAAGCCCTCGTCGTTCATTGTATTGATTTTCGTTTTCATGAAGCGATTAGGGATTTTTTAAAAAATGAGTTAGTAATCAAGAGCTATGATTTGCTAACTATTCCGGGCGCGGCCAAACATTTAACCGCGGCTGGGTCAGCGTCAAGACGCGAGGGGCTTCTGGAAGACATGGGTGTTTCTCTTCGCCTTCACGCGCCCAAAAAAATTATTTTAATCAACCACGCCGACTGCGGCGCTTATGGCGGGGCTTCAGCGTTTGCCTCGGTTGAAGAAGAAAGAAAAAATCACGAAGCCGCCCTTAAGGAAGCCGCGGAAGTATTGCAGCAAAATTTTTCTGGAATAACCGTAAAACTTTATTACGCCGACCTAGCTGATAAAAATATTACACTTAGCCCTATTCAGTAATCCGATCTTGACATTTGTTATTTGATTAGTTAAGTTATTACACCCTTGGTTTTAATGCCTTGGGCAAAGATGACGTTGAACAAAGAATGGAGCAGAGCAGAGAAGGAGGGCCAGAATGAATCGGAGACAGCATGAGGCCAGGGCGCGCCGCAACGTTTTTTTCGGATCGTGGCGGTGGTGATGCTCTTGGGGGTGGGCGGTGTTGCCGTCATCACGGTGAAACTGCTCGCCGGGTCGCCGAGCGGGCATCGGCTAATGGTGCATAACGCACCATGACATCCTTAGGGAGGATGGCTTCCAGCCGTCCTCCCTGTTCTTTACTAACCATAATAGGTCTGTTATACTGTGAATACCCCTGAAAAAAGATTAAGTAAAAAACAGGGGTAAGCATCTCCACTACATGGGTTACTAGTTTTGGGACAACCTTGGTAGTCAGGAGTCCATAGATTGCAGGGCCGTGGCCTTGTGATGAGGACACCAGCGGCGTAGTTGGTCCGTTGCCGTTCTAAGTGTGGTAAACACGCAGAAAGGGTAGCGAAAGCCAAAGCCCACTTGTACCTGATGCCAAATCTAGACCCTTGGCCGTGGAGTTTGCTTATAGTTTTTTTGACCCTTCAAGGGCCTTTTTTTGTTTAGAGCTGTTCGCTATGGAGGTATTTTTTGGTACAATACAATAATAAACAGGGAGTACCTCGTTAGAGATTAGAGAAGATTACTTGATGCTTTAACGGGGCAGATTAGTTTCCCCAACTGATCTGATAACCATTCCAATTTTGTTCAATCTCTAACGGGGTGTAGTATAACGGTAGTACGCGTGCATGGGGTGCATGTAGCCGGAGTTCAACTCTCCGCACCCCGACCAGAGAAGCTATAAAGGTGCGGGGTGGATCAGGTGGGTGCTTGCCTCGTACTGTTCCCCGCGGGGCACCCCGATATTGAATAGATAATGATATGAGGCCTCAAGAAAAAGAGACAGTAATGGATCATCTTGTTGAAGCCGTGCCGACCGCTGCAGCTAGCGATACGGTTGAGGCGGTATTGCGGCACTTGCGCAACAAGCAATGGGATACTCTTAATTACGTTTACATATTGGACGAAAAAAGTTGTTTAATGGGCGTTGTGTCGGTGCGGGAGATTTTAGCCGCCCAAAACGAAAATAAGATGTCTAATTTAATGACGCGAGATTTAGTGGTCGTTCACCCGCACAATGATCAGGAAAGGGCTGGCATCTTGGCTATTCAGCATGATATCAAAGCCGTGCCCATTGTCAGGCCCGGCACAAATGAATTTTTAGGAGTGGTCGGGGCCGATCAAGTTCTAAAAATACTTCACGAAGAACATACTGAAGATTTTCTTAGATTGTCCGGCGTACAGCGCGAACACCCCGTCACTAACATACTTCACGCCTCGCCATGGCGGTTAGCCAGACTGCGTTTACCTTGGCTCATCATTGGTTTTGGCGGCGGCATTGTGGCGACGCTGGTCGCCGGCTTCTTTGAGGCATCTATTGAGCAGCAAATTTTTCTGGCCTTCTTTATTCCCATGGTTGTGTATATGAGTGATGCGGTAGGCACGCAAACAGAAACAATTTACATTAGGAGTTTAACACTCAAGCAGTCACCGCTGCTGCGCTATGCCATTCGTGAGTTTTTGGTCGGGGTCCTAATTGCCGCTGTGATCGCTTTTCTTATCGGTGTTTTCACTGTTGCCTGGACCGGCCTTTGGCCACTCGCTTGGGCGGTGGGAGCAGCCATGTTTGTTAATGTTGCTTTGGCGCCAGTCATCGCTTTAATGGTACCGACCTTGCTTTATTGGACAAAAAAAGACCCGGCCTTGGGATCCGGGCCGTTCACCACGATTATTCAGGATGTGGTGAGTTTAATTATCTTTTTTTCTATAACCACTTGGCTGCTTTTTTGATGAACCCTGCGTCCACACCATGGCGACTGTGCGGTGCAGTAGGCAAAATGTCAGGTCGCTTTATTGGTCATTGTTCTCAAGCAACGAGTGCAGATTTTAACCTTTTGTCCATTTACCCGGCGCGTTTGCAAATTTAAAAATTGCCGCCTTTTGGTGGCGATGTTGGAATGACTTCGGCTCTGCGCGCTCAAGGCGCCGCGGCCGCACTGTGAGCAGACTCTGGCCATACAATTATTAAATAATTTGACAGTGCTGGCAGAGTAACATGAATGATTTTATCGTGTCAACAGTTTGCCAGGATTTTTATTTTCCAGTATTCTTTTGAAATCTATGTTCACCATTGCCTTTTTTGCCATTTTGCTGATTTCGGCCGTTTTCCATGAATATATGCACGGTTGGGCGGCGAATGAACTTGGCGATTCAACGCCAAAAGATTTAGGGCGCTTAACTTTAAATCCAGCGGCCCACATTGATCCCGTGACAACTTTATTGTTGCCAGCGTTTCTTTTGTGGGCGACGGGCGGGCAATTCATGTTTGCGGCGGCCAAGCCCGTGCCGTTTAATCCTTACAATTTGAAATATCCGAAATACGGCCCGGCCATTGTTGGAGTAGCCGGACCCCTAGGCAATATCGCCTTGGCCGTGGTTTTTGCCCTGATTGTTCGCTGGCTGCAGCTGCCGCCGGTTATTTCAAGTTTGGCAGTTCTTGTTGTTTGGGCCAACGTGTTGCTGGCTGTTTTTAATCTGGTGCCCATACCGCCGTTGGACGGCTCGCATGTCTTGATTTCACTTTTGCCCCCACGCTGGGAAAGATTAATTATGTTTCTTGAAAAATACGGCTTGCTTATTTTTTTCTTTTTCCTATTTTTCCTGTCAGGTTTACTGCTGCCCGTCATCGCTGGTGTGGCCTATGTTCTTTTGGGAGCAAATGGTCTCAATATTTTGTTCTCTACTTTGGCGCAGATGTCTTTTTAGGCAACCCTTGACGGTTTCAACCTTTTTCTCTATACTCATCATACTGCATTAAGATTAACAGAGGTGTAGATCTTTAGAGATCTATTTTTCATTACCACAAAATTTTAACTAAAGTTATCAATGCCGACAATCAATCAATTATTAAAGGGATCGAGGCGCAGTCACGAGCGTAAATCAAAAACGCCGGCTCTGGCGTCGGTTTTTGACACCCTGCATCGTAAGCGCAGATTTTTGCCGCAAGGCAGCAGCTTCAAAAGAGGGGTATGCCTCAAGGTAACAACTATGACTCCCATGAAACCGAATTCCGCTCTGCGGAAGATTGCGCGCGTGCGTTTGTCTAACGGCATGGAAGTGACCGCCTATATTCCCGGCATCGGGCATAACCTGCAAGAGCACTCTATTGTGCTAATCCGCGGCGGCCGCGTTAAAGATTTGCCCGGTGTCCGTTATACCATCGTTCGCGGAGTTTATGATACTCAAGGGCAAGCCAATCGCATGCGCACTCGCAGCCGTTATGGTGTTAAGCGGCCAAAGGCAAGCAAGGTGTAGGGGTATGCCCCCACTACTAGTCGGGCACAGTGCGCCTGGAAGTAATTATAATAGGGAATTAATTCAAACAACATTTTGATTCTATGAAATTTCTTAATAGACAATTAATTAGATGTTCGGGTTTAGTGCCCGACTAGTGTGGGGGTATGAGAGGTAAAAGATCCA
>Ga0156061_113_pt1 | contig 10896 bp, 10 predicted proteins | sample RifCSPlowO2_02_FD_107714 | JGI IMG/M metagenome (GOLD analysis project Ga0156061, IMG submission 107714) | Candidatus Uhrbacteria bacterium RIFCSPLOWO2_02_FULL_48_12
TAAACATCTTGGCTGCTCTTGTGTGCATAAGATTGGCTGGGTTAATTAATAGACCCTCTAGCCAATCATTATTTGCATTATTAATCAACATCTTCATCTCCCTATACTGTCAACTGTACCATAGGAGAGTGCATATACTTGAAGCCATAAGCTTTAAGATGTAAGCTATATTCATCATTCTTGATTCATAATTCCTGATTTCCACAATGGCTACACCATTGATTAAAATTGATAAGGTTAGTGTCGTTTACGACAAGGGCAGACCCAGTGAAATGGTGGCTCTGAAAGGGATTAGTCTGGAGATTTATCCCGAGGAGTATATTATTTTTTTTGGTCCCTCGGGCTGCGGCAAATCCACGCTTCTTTACACCATTGCCGGCTTGGAAGTGCCTGACAGCGGGCGCATTATCGTGGATGGACGCGATTTGGCCGGCCTGTCTAAAAGCGATTTTGTGGCTTATCACCGCTCAAGAATGGGTATGGTGTTTCAGGCGTTTTATCTTATTTCTTCACTTTCAGTTTTAGATAACGTTATTTTGCCGCAGATGTTTTTGCAGGAGCGCGCTGTTAAACGCAAAGAGCGGGGCACGAAAGTTTTGGAGCGCTTTGAGATCGCGAATCTCGCCAATCGTTTGCCCACGGAACTTTCCGGCGGACAGCAGCAGCGGGTGGCCATTTGCCGGGCGGTCATTAATGATCCGCCCATGCTGTTTGCCGATGAACCGGTCGGCAACCTTGATTCGCGCTCGGCCGAAAAAGTGATGGATCTTTTATATGAGCTTAACACCAGAGACAAAAAGACCGTTATTTTGGTTACTCACGATTCGCGCTATCTTCATTACGCTCATCGTGTTTTTTATATGAAAGACGGCGAGCTGGTGCGCGAGGTGACAAATCCAGAGCGCACGCAGGTCAGAGAAGAAAAAGTCCAGCCGTTCGTGGCCCATGCTCTGGCCGAGTTTGCCCGTTTTTATCCGCATCTTGACGAGGGCGACCTCAAGGCCAAATTTTTAAGCCACTATCTCATGGGCATTAAAGACGAAGAAGTGCAGGAACGTTTGGAGAGATTTATTCGCAAAAGGGTTAGCGGACAAATTAACCGAGCGGATTTTATTTTGTCCTTGAATAAACCGTTTGCTGAAGGCGGCGTTGGACTTTACGAGCAAACCACTTTGCGTTTAGTGGATGAGGCAGATAAGATTGTTGATGAATCTAAGTTTGTGCATGAAAAGTTTGAACATTTCCCCGAGAAGTACGACACCTTAGCGAGCGGGCTAGACAACGTTCGCAATAGTTTGTTGTCTGATTACGAAGGCAGTTTAACGCCGGAAGAATTAGATCGGTTTGATACGATTATCAAGGCGCGGTTAGAGGGTTCTATTGACCATAAACAGTTCAGAGAACTGCTCAACAAATCATGGAAGGAAGGCGGCCTTGGGCTTCACCATCAAACGGCTGAAAAATTTTCTACGCGACTGGAGCTCATGCTGATAGATTATCCCAAAGAAGTGGCGGTGGCGGCACCAGGAGACAGGAGCTAGGCGTTAGGAATTAGCTTCTTAGTTTGTAGGTTGTAGTGCTATTATCCTAATAAGCTAACGCCTAATAAGCTAGTATATGCCCCGCAAGACAACATCCGCATAGCTGGCAAAATCTCTATATGTTAAAGGGGTGAATGGCAACAAATCACAGCTCATGTCATCATCATATTCTGCAATCATAGCCAGCCATAAAAAAATATTCTATGAATTTTATCAGTTATCATTTACGCAATAGTCAAAGATTACCGTATCCAAGTTTATATTTGCGGATGTTGCTCTGCGGGGTATGATGCGTACTACTGATCTACTTCGTCTCTCCACCCGAATGTTCAAGACGCGGCCCTTGAGGACGAGCTTGACCATTCTTGGTGTGGGCGTTGGCATTGGGGCTATTCTTTTTTTGGTATCCTTGGGCTATGGCATGCAGACTTTACTGCTTGAGAAGATTACTACTTCGGAGTCTTTGCTAAGCTTGGATGTCAATCCGCCGGAATCCGGCATTATTCATCTTGGCAAAAAACAAATTGCGGCCTTTGCCGCTCTGGACCACGTGAAAGAGGTGAGTCCAGTCGCGAATATTCCGGCGCAAATTTCTCTCAATGAATTTACCGGTGACGCTTTGGCGAACGTTATTAAACCCTCGTATTTTCGTTTGTCTGGAGCGGAGCCGATGGTTGGTCGGTTCTTTTTAGAGCCGGACCGATTAGGAGGGAGCGGCGAGAAAGGGAAGATGGTGATTACTTCAACGGTCGCAAAACTTTTTAACATTAAGCCCGGGTCAGCCGTCGGGCAGAAATTATCAGTGACTCTCTTTTTTAGCCCTATTGAGGAGGCCGCGGATGGTACGACCAGTACGAGCGGTTCGGTGGTAGAGAAGCGAGCGGAATTTGAGGTTATTGGCGTAATTGAGAATAACATCTCCAGCTTGATTTATATTGATGTCGGCGATGTGCCGGATTTGCCTATTGCTGAATACGCCCAGGCCAAAGTGAGAGTGGAATCAATGGAGTTTTTGGATCCGGTGCGCGAACAGGTTAAAGAAATGGGATTTTCTGTATTTGCTCTTTCGGACACGATTGCCGAAGCCAATAAAATTTTTAAAGCTATTCAGGTCATCTTGGCGCTCTTTGGCATTGTGGCTTTGCTGGTGGCGGCGATTGGCATGTTTAACACCGTGACCATCGCCTTGTTGGAGCGCACTCAGGAAATAGGAATTATGAAAGCCATTGGCGCCGGAGCCAGCGATATTTTGATTATGTTTTTGACCGAGTCAGCTTTGATGGGATTTTTGGGCGGCGTTTCCGGCGTGATTTTGGGTTATACCGGCGGAGAGATATTCAATTTCATTCTGAACATTTTAGCTTCGCGATTAGGCGGGAAATCCATGAACCTGTTTGTTCGCCCGTTATGGTTCATAATGAGTATAATTATTTTTTCCACGGTGGTCGGATTTTTAACAGGCGTTTTGCCGGCGCGGCGGGCGGCCAAATTGAAAACTCTGGAAGCATTGCGCTATAAGTGATTTATTAATATTATAATTACAAGCTTATGATTAATAACATGCCCGCGCCGCAAGCTGAACTGAACAAAAAGACGACCTCGTTGCGTCTGGAGATATTAGAAAAAATACAAACTCTGGTGGCGGCAGGCCTTGGATTGGTGGCGGCCCTGGCTTGGAATGACGCTATTCAAAGTTTGTTTGCGGCTATTTTCGGTGTTCACTCCAGCTTAATCGCCAAATTTCTTTACGCTTTTATAATCACGGCGTTGGTCGTATACATAACACTGCGCTTGAGCCGCCTCATTAACCGTTTGCAAAATACAGATGATAAAGATTCTGTTTAGGCGGTGGCTGACGCGGCCGAGTATTAGCATTACCGGCGCGGCCGCGGTTATTGCCGCGGCAAGTTTTATGAGCCGCCTCCTCGGCGTTTTTCGCGATCGCGTTTTAGCCGGTCAGTTTGGCGCGGGGGAGAGCTTGGATGTGTATTACGCGGCTTTTCGGGTGCCTGATTTAATTTATAATTTGCTGATTGTCGGGGCCTTGTCAGCCGGATTTATTCCGGTCTTTGTGGCTACTCGCAAGAGAAGCCAAGAGGGAGAAGCAGAGGCCTGGCGGCTGACCAACGCTTTTTTAACGACGACTTTTGTCAGCTTGCTTATCATCTGCGCTTTGGGCGCCATTTTTATTAAGCAGATTGTTCCTATGGTCACGCCCGGTTTTTCTTCAGAAAAAACAGCGGCGGTGGCGGCGCTTAGCCGCATTATGTTCTTGTCACCCTTACTTTTGGGGATTTCCGCCGTGGTGGGCGGCGTACTGCAGTCTTTTCGCAATTTTTTTGTTTTCAGTTTGGCGCCAATTTTTTATAACATTGGTATTATTATTGGGGCCCTGGTGTTTGTTCCGTGGCTTGGCTTGACTGGCTTGGCTTGGGGCGTAGTTTTGGGAGCGGCTTTGCATTTGGCCGTTCAGCTGCCAGCCGCCATTAGACTTGGCTGGCCTATTGGCTGGGCGTGGGATCTTCGCGATAAGGGTCTTAGATCAATTTGGCGGCTCACCGTGCCGCGCACGTTGTCTTTGGGTGTTACGCAGATGAATTTATTAATCCTCACCATTATCGCTTCTTATCTCGCAAGCGGCAGTGTGGCTGTTTTTAACTTAGCCACAAATCTTTATATGCTGCCCGTGGCCACCGTGGGCATTGCCTATGCCCTGGCTGTGTTCCCAACTCTCTCGGAAAAAGCGGCTATGGACAATTGGGCGGGGTTTAAGGATTCTTTGCGGGAAACGGTTCAGCACGCGTTTTTTTTCATTGTGCCGTCTACTGTTTTGCTGCTGCTGCTTCGGGCGCAAATTGTTCGCGCCGTGCTTGGCAGCGGCGCCTTTGACTGGACAGACACGGTGCTCACCTTTGAAACTTTGCGTTTTTTGACGTATAGTCTTTTTGCTCAAGCGCTGATTCCGATTTTGGCGAGGGCCTTCTATGCTTGCCAAAATACGATGACGCCGCTGGTGGTCGGAGTGGCTGGCGATTTTGTGACAATATTTTTTGGTTTTGTTTTGGTGGGGTCTTATGGCATTATGGGCTTGGCCGCCGCTTTTTCTATTGGGTCAATTGTGCAGGTGCTGGGTCTCTGGCTGGCTCTTAGATGGCGAGTCGGTAAATTGGGCGAAGGGCATCTCTTGGAAGCGCTTTGGTCTTTTACTTTGGCCGGTCTGGTTATGGCTTTTGTCACCCAAGGCGTCAAAACCGGTTTGGGACAACTCTTGGGCACGACCACCCTCTTAGATATAGTACTGCAAGGGGGCCTGGCTGGTCTGGCTGGCCTCATCACTTACGCGGCTATTCTTTATCTTAGAGAATCAGAAGAGCTGGATGAATTAATGGCGTCATGGCGCTGGCGTCCGGCGGCTATTGAAATCAGTCAGGAAGGATTGGATGAAGGAGAAGGAATCTAAAAAACTCATAACGCAGAACTTATAACTCAAAACTGTAATGGCCATCACACATATCCGTAATTTCTGTATTATCGCCCATATTGATCACGGCAAGAGCACGCTCGCGGATCGGCTTTTGGAGATTACTAATACGGTGCCAAAAAGAATCATGAGAGAACAGATGCTGGACACTATGGATCTTGAGCGTGAACGCGGTATTACCATTAAGCTTCAGCCGGTGCGGCTTGATTATGGCGGCTATGTCTTGAATTTAATTGATACGCCGGGTCATGTTGATTTTACTTATGAGGTATCTCGATCATTGGCCGCCGTGGAAGGAGCAATCTTATTGGTGGACGCCTCGCAGGGAGTAGAAGCGCAGACCTTGGGTAATCTTTATTTGGCCATGGAGCAGGGTGTTACCATTATTCCGGTCATCAATAAAATTGATTTAGCAAACGCGGACGTGGAGCGAACAAGGCGTGAAATAATGCAGTTGTTGGGGTGTGAGCCAAAAGATATTCTGGCGGTTTCAGCTAAAACTGGAGAAGGTGTGCTGGCCGTTATTGAGGCGATCAAAGACCGAGTGCCACCGCCCGCGGGCAAAGAGACAGCCGGGTTTAGGGCTTTGATTTTTGATTCACAGTTTGACGAATATCAGGGAGTGGTTGCTTATGTGCGAGTGGTGGATGGCCGGATAAGAGCTCCGGCAAAAATATGTTTTAGCGCGACTAAAGCCGTTAGCGAAGCGCTGGAGGTCGGTATTTTTAAGCCACAGCGCCTTGGGCAAAATAGTCTAGAAGCTGGCGAGATTGGTTATATTGTTACTGGTCTTAAGGATGTGCGGCAATGCCGGGTGGGGGACACGATTATGTCTTTTGGTGATCGCGAGACAGCCCCCTTGATTGGTTATCGTGAAGCCAAGCCCATGGTTTTTGCCGGATTTTTTCCGGCCGTGGGCGACCAATATGAGCTTTTGCATAAAGCTCTTGACCGTTTAAAATTGAGCGACGCCGCTTTGGTGTTTGATCCAGAGCATTCATCGGCTCTTGGCTTTGGCTGGCGCGTGGGCTGTTTGGGGCTGCTGCATTTGGAAATTACCCAAGAGAGAATTAGGCGAGAATTTGGCCTGGAGCTCACGGTCACTGCTCCCAGCGTCGCTTATCAGCTTTGGGTCAAGGGCTCTCATCGGTCAATCATAATTAAAAGTCCGCTTGATCTTCCGGAGCAGAGCCGTATTGAGCGCCTGGAAGAACCGTGGGTGCGGCTGGACATTATTTCTCCAAAGGATTACGTCGGCGGTATTATGCAATTAGTGGCAAGCAAGCGCGGAGAATATTTGAATACAGAATATTTGGACGATCGCGCCATTCTTCACTATCGTTTGCCGCTGGCTTCACTCCTCGTGGATTTTTATGATAAACTTAAAAGCACGAGCGCCGGCTATGCCTCCATGGATTATCAGTTTGACGGATACCGACCAGCCAATGTGGTGCGCTTGGATGTTTTGATTGCTGACGAGCCGGCCGAGGCCTTGTCGCAGATTGTCTATCGCGACGCCGCTTACGAGAGAGGCCGGCAGGTGGTGGGCATATTAAAATCAACTTTGCCTAGACAGCAGTTTGAAGTAAAAATTCAGGCGGCTGTCGGCGGCAAGATTTTGGCGGCGGAACGCTTGTCGGCTCTGCGAAAGGACGTCACCGCTAAATTGTATGGGGGTGACGTGACCCGCAAGCAGAAACTCCTAAAAAAACAAAAGAAAGGAAAAAAACGGTTATCAGAACAAGGTCGCGGCCGCGTCCCCATTCCACCGACAGCATATTTGAGTATTCTCAAGCAGTAATACCCCGTTAGAATAATCTTCAATATCTAATCTCTAAGTGCCCAATGTCCAAGCTCCAATGACTAATTATACTTACGGAATTACGAAACAATACGAAAGGTACGAAAATTGTCCGTTTCCGCAATCAACGATATTTCGTATATTCGTATGATTTCGTATTTTCGTATGGCTTTAGAGATTAGTGCTTAGAAATTACTGATAATATGAGCAAGAGATCACGTAAAATTCAGCGAGTCATCTGGATTGCCTTAAATGTCTTGGTGATTTTAGGCATGGTGGCGTTTATCGTTTTGCCCAATGGAGGTTTCTAAATCTAAAGTCTGGCGTTTGGCTAAACCCGAGACGCGCGGCGCCGCGGCGCCAGAAACGCCGTTGCCCAACCTGGCGGCCGCCCTGCTGAACAACCGCGGCATCTTGACGCCGGAGGCCATAGAAAAATTTTTGTATCCGGATTATCGTCGTGATCTGCATGATCCTTTTTTATTTAAGGACATGGAGAAAGTCACGCAAAGAATCTTTAAAGCCATGGCCACCAATGAGGCCATTGTTGTTTATGCCGATTATGACGCTGACGGCGTATGCAGTGCCGCTTTGCTGACTACCACCCTCAGGGCACTCGGAGGCAATATCGCGGAAGTTTATATGCCGCACCGCGAAAAAGAGGGTTATGGGCTCAACGCCGCGGCGGTTAATCATTTTATTGCCAGCCGCGTTGATTTAATCATCACCCTTGATTGCGGCACTACCAACACTGAAGAGATCATGCTCGCCAGTCAGGCTGGCATTGATGTCATTGTCATTGATCACCATCATGTGCCGGAAAAGTCGCCGGGAGCGTTTGCTATTTTGAATCCCAAAACGCCCGGCGAATTGTATCCTTTTTTACACTTGGCTTCCGCGGGCATGGCTTTTAAGACAGCGCAAGCTCTTTTGAAAAAATATATTGTCAGCCACGCCGAAGAGCGCGCTAAATGGGAAAGTTTTGAAAAGTGGCTTCTTGATTTGGCGGCCATTGCTACGGTTACAGATTTAGTTCCCTTGGTCGGCGAAAACCGAACATTGGTCAAATACGGTCTTTTGGCGCTTAACAAAACTCAACGGCCCGGGTTAAGGGCGCTCGTTGAGCTAATGGGAGGGAAACTGGGAATGCTTGATACTTACAGCATTGCTTATCAAATTGGGCCGCGCCTGAATGCCGCTGGCCGCATGAACCACGCTAATGCGGCTTACGAACTTTTGATGTGTGAAGATTCAACTAAAGCCATTGAGCTGGCCTCCGCTTTAGAGTCCGGCAATCGCGAGCGCCAACAGCTCACCGAGCGGATTACTGCAGAAGCGCGCGAGCAGCTGCAAGACAGAGATCAAGATCGCGTGCTGGTCGCGGTGGGTGACAACTGGCCGATTGGCATAGTTGGGCTCGTGGCGAGTCGTCTCTTGGAAGAGTATCACCGTCCGATTTTGGTCGTGGGGCGCACTCCCAAGGGCCTGTCTGGCTCGGGTCGCAGTATCAGCGCCTTTAATATTATTGCCGCTCTTCACCAGAACTCGGAGCTATTTGAAAAGTTCGGCGGCCACGCGCAGGCCTGCGGCTTTACTTTAAAAAACGAAGAGGCCTTGGAGCAATTACGAAACGTTCTCAACGATCTTGCCGGCAAGACTTTGAGCGCCAGTGATTTATTGCCAGTTTTGAACATTGATGCCTCCTTGCTCCTGAAAGATGTTCAAGAAAATCTTGGTGAGCTTATAAAATTGTTTGAGCCGTTTGGCATGGCCAATCCTAGACCGAAGTTTATTTTTTCCGGGGTGCAGTTGGTCGGTTTAACGAACGTCGGCTCTACGGGTCAGCACTTAAAATTAACATTGAGCGATGAGAGCGGCATGATTCGCCAGGCTATTGGTTTTAATCAATCTTTAGCGCATGAGTCGAGACGGCTGGGGGATCGCGTTGATGTGGTGGCCGAGGTTACAGCTAACGAATGGAATGGCCGGCGGGAATGGCAGTTGAAAATATTGGATCTTAGGCCGTCTCTGCCAGTTTGAGTGAATTATGAATAATGAATTGTGAATTATGAAATTTGAAGAACTTATTCTGTATACCGATGGCGGTGCTAGAGGAAATCCCGGACCAGCGGCGATTGGTGTCGTTATTAAGTCACTTCAAGGAAAGGTGGTCATGGCTTTTGGCCGCTCCATCGGTGTCGCCACTAATAATCAAGCGGAGTATCAAGCCCTCATTGCCGGACTAGAAGAGGTAAAAAAAATGGGCGCTAAGACAGCGCGGTGTTTTTTGGATAGCGAGTTGTTGGTAAAGCAAATGCGCCGCGAGTATCGCGTTAAGGACAAAGATTTGCAGTCATTATTTATTAAAGTTTGGAATTTAGCTGCGGCTTTTAAAAATGTAACTTTTAATCATATTGCTCGCGAGCAAAATAAGGAAGCAGACGCGGAAGTTAACAAGGCTTTAGAATTGAGAATTAGGGGATATTAGAGTCAATGCTTATTTTTGACAAAGACAGGCTTTTTTGTTAGGATAACGACAAGTTTTGTTCTTTAAAGTTTTAAAGAAGCTGAAGAAGTGAGAGGGGCACCAGACGATCGCCCCCACACTAATCTCAGCAAAGATCCATGATAGTCAACCCATGGAAGGCGAAGTCGCCTTGCGGCTTTAGCCATTCTAGTGAGATAGATCATTGTTAAGATTAGTGTGGGGGAGGAAAGTCCGAACACCTGCCCGATGCGTAGCATCGGGAAATACGAAATTCGAATATTGAAATTCTAAACAATATCTAAGCACGAATACTCCAAATATCAAACACGTTTGGGGCTTTGAATTTATGATTTGTTTAGGATTTCGCCTGCCTGCCGCAGGCAGGGATTTAGGATTTCGAGTTTCCGCTGCTGCGCAGCGGGTGTCGCGGTAGTTCCTAACGGGAACCGACCAGCTCCAGTTTTAGTTATAAACGTGCGGCTGTTTTGCCGCTAAAGCAAAATTAAGAAGTTTATATTTCTAAAAAACGTTTGTTGCTAAAACTGGGGCTGGTTAGGGCCAGTGCCACAGAGACAATACTAGCGCATCGCTATCGCTTCGCGCAACTTAAAACGCATAACGCAAAACGCATAACTTTAGTATTCCGCTTAGCGGGATATCGCATAGTTTTGAGTTTTCCCGCCCGAGGCGCCGCGCCAGCCGGTGGGCAGGGGTCGGCCTTGGGCCGAGAATTTTAAGTTTTGAGTTCGCCGAGCGGTAGCGAGGCGTCAAATGTGAAAAGTCAGCGGGTGTGTTCCTTGGCGCAATGTTCGTGTAAAAGCGGACAGGTCGCGGAATGCTACGGCTGTCGCCGACGCGTGAGCGTTCGGCGTGGTAAACCCTACCTGGTGCAAGAGCAAGTTTGGTAGCTCGCTTGACCCCGCGAGCGATCGCGGGGCTAGATAGATGATCGTCTCCCCCGCACTAATCTCACAGCAATTTATTCAGGACTGGATGAACGGAAGGCGAAGCCGCCTCGCGGCTCTCTTCCACGAGGCCTGTCCGTTGTAGCTTAAAGATTAGTGCGGGGGAACAGAATTCGGCTTATCGGTGCTTCTCTCACTTCTTTGGCGTCACCCCGCATCTATTTTGTCGCTGATTTCAATGGCGGCGCGAGGGCGAATAGCCCTGCCCTATTCGGGCAAGCGCCGCAGTTGTTTGATAGCGACATTCGTAGGCCTATCTATTGGCTTGTTGTCATAAGCAAAATAGGTGCGGGGTCACTAATCTTTTATATCGCTTAATAAACTATTAACGAGGCCTGCTTTGTGTCATGAAACGAACAGAATTATTTTTCTCAGTATTGCTCGTTCCAATTGATTTTTGCTTATTGCTGCTGGCGGGCGGGCTGGCTTATCGTCTTCGTTTTCAGGCCTTTATTACCGAAATTAGGCCCGTGCTCTATGATTTTTCGACGCTTGATTATTTGCGTTCGGTCATCGTGGTAGCCATTGGCTGGATTATCATTTTTGCTCTGGTTGGTCTTTATAAGAGACGCGCCACCGATCCCTGGTGGCCGGAAGTCGGGAAAATTATTTTAGCTTGT
>Ga0156061_147_pt3 | contig 10869 bp, 9 predicted proteins | sample RifCSPlowO2_02_FD_107714 | JGI IMG/M metagenome (GOLD analysis project Ga0156061, IMG submission 107714) | Candidatus Uhrbacteria bacterium RIFCSPLOWO2_02_FULL_48_12
CAAGGGGCGCACGGGCGCTTATCGCGACGTTAAAGTGATAAGCCGCTCTTCCGTCACAATAGAAGATGATTTGCGCCGTCGCGATTTTACGGTGAACGCCTTAGCATGGAATATTTTTGAGAAACGCATGATTGATCTCGGCCTTGGTCTTAAAGATCTCAAGGCGCGCAAGTTAAGAACAGTGGGCAAGCCGGAGGATCGTTTTCGTGAAGATTTTTCGCGGATGCTCAGAGGTCTTCGCTTTGCGGCCGAGTTAAATTTTTCTATTGAACCAAAAACATGGCAGGCGCTTAAATTTTTAGTGAAACATCTGAATGACGTTAGGGATGGTCTTAATATTGTGCCGCGCGAGGTGCTGGCCAAAGAAATGCTCAAGACCTTTTATGCTGATCCGGTGAAAGCGCTGGAGCTTTATGATAAAAGCGGCGCTCTAAATGTTTTGGTTCCGGAGATGATGCCCATGAAAACCTGCCCCCAGCCAAAACCGTATCATATGGAAGGCACGGTTTGGCGCCATACTGTTTTGGCTCTTGAAGTGTTGAAATCAAAGCGCTTCAAAACTTATTTTACCGAGCGCCCAGATGCCGAGCTAATCATGGCTGTTCTCTGGCATGATCTAGGTAAGCCCTATACTCTAAAAACACCCAAAGAGCATGGCGTTGATAGAATTCGTTTTGATGGCCACGATAGCGTTGGTGCTAGAATGGCTAAAGAAATTGCCGAGCGGTTAAAGTTGGCCTCGCCGCCCATGGAGAGCCATTATCACGTGAACCCCGATCATTTGGAGTGGCTGATAGGCCACCACTTGCTTTTGCTTCATGACCGGGCGCGCGAGATGAAGCTGACCACAATAGAAAAATATTTTGTGCGCCATCCATTAGCCGCCAAGCTGCAGGAATTGATTTTGATTGATAGTTTAGCCACCATTCCCAAGGGCGGCCGCCCGGCTCTTAATCATTTGCGAACGTTGTGGCGAACATTGAAACGCATGGGCGAGCGCAATCATCATTTACCCCCGGCTCTTCTGAATGGAGACGAACTCATGTCTGTCTTGAATATACCGAGCGGTCCCATGGTTGGATTGTTGCTTAGGCGTTTGCGCGAACAGCAATTGCTGGGGTTGGTGAAAACAAAACGTCAAGCCATAAATTTTGTACTTCGCGAACATGAAAAAACAAATATTTAAAGTGCCGGCAGAGTTTGCGGGCAAGCGGCTGGATATTTTTTTGACTTCGGCCCTGAAGTTGACGCGCAATCAAGTCAAAAAGATGATCACCAGCGGCTTGGTGGAAATTAATAAGAAAGCGCCCAGTGTGCATCACTGGCTAAAAGAGGGGGAGCGGATTATCGTCAAAGAAAAAATAGTCGCAAAAAAAGTTTTTCTTGAAGAGCCAGAGATAAATATCGCCGCGGAAACAGACGATTATGCCGTCATCTTAAAACCCGTCGGCCTGTTGGTCCATCCAGCCGCCGGCAACGGCGCGCCGTCATTGACCGACGCCTTAATCAAGCGCTATCCGTCCATCGTTTCCGTTGGCGACGCCTCGCGGCCGGGCCTTGTCCATCGCCTTGATAAAGATGTCGGCGGGCTTTTGGTTGCGGCCAAAACCCAAAAAATGTATGATGAACTGCAGAGGCAGTTCAAAGAACGTTTGGTTAAAAAAATTTACACCGCGCTGGTGGAGGGAGTGGTGCCACAGCCCGATGGCGTGCTTGATTTTGTGTTGGCGCGTTCCAAAACATATCCGGGCCGAATGGCCGCGCGGCCCAAGGGCCAGGATGGGCGCAGTGCCGAAACGCGCTTTACTGTTTTGCAAAGGTTCCCGCATCATACTCTACTGGAACTTAAACTCGTGACCGGCCGCACTCATCAAATTAGAGCGCATTTAAAGGCCTTTGGGCACCCAATAGTTGGCGACACTCTTTACGGCCTTAAAAAGAAAAACGTTAAAAAACCAATCGGCGATCTCGGCCGTCCCTTTCTTCAAGCAACCGCTCTTGGATTTTTTGACCTCAAAGGACAGTGGCAGGAATTCACGTCGCCGCTTGAGGGCGAGCTTCAGAATTTTTTAAATACACTCTCATGAAGAGACAAGGAACATTATTTTTATTGGTGGGGCCATCGCGCGTGGGCAAAGATTCCATTTTGCGCGGTCTTCTTAAAATGAAATCACTGAAATTGCGTAAGTTGGTAACGATGACCACTCGCCAGAAAAGAGCCGGCGAAATCAGCGGTAAAACCTATCATTATGTGTCAGAAGAAATGTTTTTGCGAAAAATTAAAAATAAAGAATTTTTGGAATGGGCGCCGGTTAGAAACCACCGTTTTGGCACGCCTCGACGGCCTCTGCTAAATTGGCTGGCGGCCGGCCATGATGTTATTCAGCAGGTTGACGTGCGCGGCGCGGATGCGCTTTGCCGTTTGCAGTTATTAAAGACAGTGACTATTTTTATTCTCCCTGGATCCATGGAAGAATTAAAGGAGCGTCTTAACCATCATGTTTTTTCTCCTGAACAGCGCCGCGTCCGCTGGGCCGAGACCCTGCGCGAATTAAAAAAACAGACCGAATACGACTATCGGGTGGTGAATGCCCGGGGCGAACTGCACACGGCCATTGCCGAAGTTGCGGAAATTATCAAGGCCACCAAGGGCCATTGACCCTTTGTATAAATTAGTTTATTATATTGACGCTTGATCCCCATGAGGGGGTCTTTAATTTCAAAAGATTATGAGCGACAAAAAAGTTATTTATCCTGCTGTTCAGCCCGGTACGTTAATTAGAGTGCATCAAAAGATTAAAGAGACAACGCCCAAGGGCGAAGAAAAGGAGCGCGTGCAGGTGTTTGAGGGCACAGTGCTCGCCCGTCGGCACGGCTCAGAGCCGGGTGCGACCATTACCGTCAGAAAAATTTCCGAAGGTATTGGCGTAGAAAAAATTTATCCTTTGCATATGCCCTCAATTACGAAGATTGATGTTAAAAAACGATACCGCGTGCGTCGTGCCAAGTTGAATTTCCTTAGAACTTCCAAGAAAAAATTGACGGAGATAAAAGAAAAGAGATAGCGTATTTGGCAGTTTAGATTTTCTTAGTTTTTGTCAGTATTAACATTCGCACGAATAAGCGAATGTTGAACGATGAGGGGTTGGGGAGATGGAGGAGTGGTTTAAGTGGGATAGGTATTTTATAATAAAGCTATTGAATTGTGCGCGGGTGGCGAAATTTGGTACACGCACTACCTTGAGGTGGTAGCGCCCGCAAGGGCTTGGGGGTTCAAGTCCCCCCCCGCGCAAATCTGGTCTATTGTTGATGGAGCAAGCAGAGTCGTTTTTATCAGTTTCAATATTTTCAAATGAGAAAATCAGGATTCAAACCCAAGCTTGGCCAAGTTGATTACACTGGCATTCGCTGGGCGCCGGTCATCAACTGCGTGGTCAAGCACAAAGATAAAATTTTGATTGTCAAAAGAAGCGAGAAGATGAAACTGTATCCGAATTATTGGAATGGCATTTCCGGTTTTTTGGATGACGAAAAAAGTTTGGAAGAAAAAGTTAAGGATGAATTGAAAGAAGAAGCAGGCATTGCACCCGAAGATATAATCTCTATAAGAGTCGGGCAAATTTTTGACGAAGAAGCACCAAAATACAATAAAACTTGGATAGTCCATCCAGTGCTTGTGGAAGTTAAGACCAACAAAGTTAAACTTGACTCAGAGGCGCAAAAATACCAATGGGTTGGGCTTAAAGAAGCGAGAAATTTTGAACTTCTGCCGGGGTTTGGCAAAGTGTTGGATGCTCTATTCCCCGGCGCGAGCGAGGAGGGCGGCACTTGCTAAAAATTATTATTGCGGTAATATCATAGAGCGCTAAGATCTTAGCGGGTAGATTAAAAAGCCCAGTTTTCCCGTCATTTAATTTATTTATTCATTAAGCTAATACCTATGGATAAGGTAATTGGCAAGGTGGTCCACTGGTATGACCGAGCGAGTGTGGCCGTGGTCAAGCTGGCTCACCCCCTCAAGGTCGGCGATCGCATCAAGGTAAGCAAGGGCGATCACGAGTTTGAGGAAGCGGTTGGCTCAATGCAGGTGAACCACGAAGACATTGCCTCGGGCAAGGCCGGAGAGGAAGTAGCTATCAAGCTCTCCCAAGGGACCAAAGACGGTGCGGTCGTTTCTCTTGCGGAATAACTAAGGACCTCTCGCGGCGCGCCTTAAGTTCTTTTTGCTTCCAGCAAAAGGGGAGATCTTTTGTAGTTAAAAAGCGGTCAACGCGAGTCGTTGCGTAGGATTTGAAAAAATTGTTAAATGCTGATAGGATGTGGACTGGCAGAACCACAGTTTTTTGTTGACCAAGAACGTCCTTTGAAAGGAGGAAATACGAATGGGTGCATTCATCAGTTTATTGCTGTTGTTGTTTCTCGTTTTTTTTGCTGACGGGTCTGATGATCTGTTCTCTCATATTGATTGAATTAGGCACCAGCGGGAAAAGCAAAATCAGAGATGACCTAACAGTTCTGTGGCGGCTTATCTTCGTGCGCATGCGTCGTCAATTAAGGAGATTAAGAAGACGAATAGCGAGGAGGACACATGAAAACAGGCGATCAGTTTGACAGTCTCTCGCCGATTGACTATCGGTACTGGGATGAGGAAGCGGCAAAGTATCTCTCCGAAAACGGGTTTACCCGCTACAAGCTTCTAGTGGAGCTTGCGCTTGTGAGAGTACTTGCGCGCCGCGGAATCTGTTCTTATGCAGTGGTGAAGGAAGTTGAAGCGGCCTGTGGGCAGATAACGACTACCGAGGTGTACGAAGAAGAAAATAGGATTCAACATGATGTCCGCGCGCTCGTGAATTGCATTCGCGCCAAAGTGAGTGCCGCCGCGAAGCTGTACATCCATCTGACGGCAACCTCGAACGATATCATTGATTCGGCGAACGCTGTTCGATCTCGGAATGCCATCGAGAGGGTACTTATCCCAACACTCACAAAGCTGGAAGGAGTACTCGTTGATATTACGCTCCGCGAAGCGGAAACAGTGCAGGTCGGCCGGACGCATGGCCAGCACGCGGTTCCAATCACGTTCGGCTTCGCCATAGCTGGATACGTTAGCCGCCTCGGTGATTCGATTGAAACACTGAAAGCGCTGGCGGAAAAACTTCCGGGTAAGTTTTCGGGAGCAGTCGGCGCATACAACGCCCAATCGCTCTTCTTCGATGATCCCGAAGAATTTGAGCACGAAGTACTCGCTGAACTTGGCCTCGCGCCGGCCGAATGTTCCACGCAAGTTGTGCCGCCGGAGGCAATGACGCGGCTACTCTGTGAAGTAACAGTCGCGGCGGGCATACTCGCGAATCTCGCTGATGATATGCGAAATCTCCAGCGGACGGAAATTGGAGAAGTTGGCGAAGAGTTTGAGGCGGCGCAAGTCGGTTCATCAACCATGCCGCAAAAACGCAACCCCATCAATTTTGAAAACGTCAAGAGTTGTTGGAAGATCGTCGCGCCGCGCATGGTGACAGTGTTCATGGATCAAATCAGCGAACACCAAAGAGATATGACAAACGGCGGCTCTATTCGGACACATCCGGAAATCATCGCCTACATGGTTCACATGGCGAAGCGCCTCGCGCGAACCATGAAAAAGCTCACTGTTGACCGCGCCAGCTTGGAACGCAACCTCGCCATGCAAAAGGGTTTGGTGGCGGCCGAGCCGCTCTACATCATTCTTGCCGCGCAGGGACACTCTGACGCGCACGAGAAGGTGCGGAAGCTCACGCTTCAAGCCCAGCGCGAGAAGCGGCCGCTTGAAGAAGTCGTTATCAGCGATGCGGAAATGCAGCCGTATCTCGAGAAGATGACACCGTATCAGAGGCAGATTCTCTCAAATCCATCTCTCTATACCGGCATCGCCGCCAAGAAAGCTAAGGCAGTCGCGTTGCACTGGAAGCAAAAACTCGAACTCTAGTCCAACCCATGGGCGTTGCCGCAAACACGGCAACGCCCCTTTTTTATCCCCGCACCTTCCCAAATCCCCCCCGCCCCGCTATGGCGGGGGCGAGGAACTTCATTATTGGTTCTTGACCAATCATTGCTCAATATCATCATACTAGTATGATGATAGACAGAAATAATGTGGTTATACAAAAATGAGGCACCATAATTGCGCAGCTTCTTTGATGTTTAAAAAAATAATTTTTTTATCCCACCGCCGCAACACCCCGAGCGCAAGCCCGGAGAAATTCATAGACTCACTCAAGGCGCCCCTCCGCGGACGAATTGAGAAGAAAAACTACCATCATACTAGTATGATGGTATAGACATAGACGCTGTTTAGTTATATGTATGAGGTTTGTATGAGATTAAATTATGATTTATGACATGAATGAGTGCTAAATATGGAGAGAGGAACTGTGGTTGAGTAAATAAAAAAGACCCGCGATCATCCTATGAGAAAAAGTGGAAGAAAAGGAAGAAGGGCAGAAGGCGGGTCTGGGGCGGTGCGGCTGCGGTGCTGTGACTTTGTGAGTCTCCAGCTGTGCAGTAGGGCAGAGACGTGCGGCGAGTGTTTCTCGCCGGCGCACTAAAGGTGCGTATCTCTAGTTGGCTTTTTCGGAGAGGGTTTTTCATGAAGGAAATGAAACTCCTACATGTACCTCGCGGCTTGCCGCGAGATATGTTTTCATTCTTCCGAAGTCCGCTCAAGGCGGACGAAGGAGAACAAAAAACGCCCCAAAGGGAGCGAAGGTGTCAGAATAGAAAATTTCTACCCCGCCCGGGCGGGGCCCATCTTTACTGCGGTTGATTTACCGCAATATACTACAGGAAGAAATCTTCTTCTTCAGCCACCGCGCTCCTTCTATCGAAGAGCCGCAGCTTGATAAAGCAATACTTCAGTATTCGGGCTCACCACGCCCAAGGCGGGGATTACCGTAGCGGGACTGCGGAGGACTACTCCTCGCTCAAGCGGGGAGATCACCTCACTTCCCTGAAAGTATGCTTGTATTTAAGGTGCTGTAAGTATTATAGCACATTCAAATTATTAGTTTTATTTTTGTTTGTGGATAACTTACTTACGCCGCTAATAATCACCCCTTATATCGCACTAATCAATAACAATGTTAGACCAATGAACACTAAAATTTTTCGGTTAAAGCCGCTTTTATAATAGTTTCCACTTCGGCCGCGTTTTTGGCGGCCATAAGTCGCCCTCTTAATTCTTTGGCGCCGCTAAATCCCGAAACATAGGCCGCGTAGTGCTTTTTCATTATGTTAAAATTTTTTGCTTGACCCAATAATTTTTCAAAAAGTTTAGTATGCTCAACCAGTGCCTTGAGTTTTGCGGGTAGTGATATTTTTGCCCAATTTTTTTTGCTAAACATCCAGGGGTTGCCAAAAATGCCGCGGCCAATCATTATGCCGTCCGCCCCAGTCTCTTTGGCTAAGCGTCGTCCTTCTTCAATGCTTTTGACATCGCCATTGCCGATAATTAGTACGCCGCTTCCATTGGCAATGGCAACCGCTTGCGTGATGACCCCCCAGTGAGCCGGCACTTTTGACATTTCTTTTCTAGTGCGCGCGTGAATAATAATGGCGGCTGGTTTTTCCGCGAGCAATTCAGGTAGCCAAGTGTCAATTTCGTTTTTGTTGTATCCAATTCTTGTTTTTATGGAAATAGGCAAACCCTTGGCGCCGTCTTTGGCGGCGCGGATTATTTGTCTAGCCAATTTCGGATTTTTCATGAGGGCCGCGCCAGCTCCTTGTTTTTCCACGGTGCGATCCGGACAGCCCATGTTTATATCCAAGCCGTCAAAACCGAGTTTTTTTATGAGGGCGCTCGCTTCATAAATTTTTTCTGGGTTCGCGCCGAAAATCTGCGCGACAATCGGCCGTTCTTTTTTTGCGTAAAGCAGGTCAACTAAAAGTTTTTCCTTGCCCCTGGAGCAAAGGCCGTCAGCGGAAACAAACTCCGTGTACAAAACATCTGGCTTACCATATTTGGCGATTAACCGGCGAAAAGCGGCGTCCGTGACATTGGCCATGGGCGCTAAAATAAAAAATGGCTGTTTGAGTTTTGACCAAAAATTCATATATTTACCCCGTTAGAGAATGCCCCGCCCCCCGCCCCGCCGCGGCTGGGCGGGGAGCGAGGTGCAATTCTCCCATACGAGTACGGAGTCTAATGCCCCGTGCGAGTTCTCTAGTTTGCCCGCATTAAGCCGAAAGTATAACATAAAAGCACAGAAGCGCGGGAATGCTGGCATTGTTTATCATATCGTGCTATACTTATTTTAGTTAAATTGTTTAACTAACAAAATATATGCCAATATTTTTTTTGTGGGCCATAGCAATTATCGTCTTTTTTATTATCAGCTTTATTATCAGCGGGTTAAGGGTGATAGATCAATACGAACGGGGAGTGGTGCTTACTTTGGGTCGCTACACCAGCACGCGGATCCCGGGGCTCAATTGGATTTTCCCTGCGGTTCAGCGAATGATTAAAGTGGACTTGCGCATTACGACCATTGATATTCCGCAACAAGAGGTTATAACAAAAGATAACGTGCCAGTTGGCATCAATGCTGTGGTGTATTTTAATGTTGAGAATGCCGAGCAGGCCACTCTTAACATTCAGGATTTTACGACGGCCGTGTCGCAGTACGCGCAGGCGGCTTTGCGTGATGTTATTGGCGGCGTAGAGCTTGATTCTCTTTTGTCGGAACGAGAGACAATCTCCGCTGAAATTAAGAAGATTGTGGATGAGGCGACGAAGAGCTGGGGCATTAACGTTACCGACGTCAAGATTCAAGACATTGAATTGCCAGCGGACATGAAGAGGGTGATGGCCAAACAGGCCGAGTCTGAACGTGAACGACGAGCCGTTATAATTAGAGCGGAGGGTGAATTTGCGGCAGCCGAGAAATTATCTCAAGCGGCGCAAGTTTTGAGCGCGGCTCCGGGCGGCATATCAATGAGAACCTTGCAAACAATTGAAAAAATAAATCCTGACCCCTCAAAGACCGTTATCTTCGCCCTACCCGTGGAATTTTTTGAAGGCGTGCGGTCGCTTTCCACATATTTGAAAGAAAAAATAAAGTAGTAAAGATTTTTTATGGACGAGCGTACTCCGACCAACAGTCTGTTTACGTTACGTATCCTTTGGGGTGGGTATGTCATGGCTGTTTTTATCTTCAACATTATCGCTCGGATCGTTGTTCAAAAAAGTAGCGAGGCGGCTTATCCTTTGTTAGTGCAAATATTAATCGGTTTATCAGTCGTGGAGCTTGTCGCCGTATTAGTTATTCAAGCAAAGATGGGCAATAGTCTGCCAGCAGATACATCTTCTATTTTTGTTCCAAAATTATTGCAATTTGCTTTAGCTGAATCTGTCGCCATTTATGGTCTTGTTCTCACTTTTATGGATGGGAATACGCAACGCCTTATTTATTTTAGTGTTGCCGCAATAGCCGGCCTACTCATCGCATATCCTCGGCGTTAGTGGCTTGATGCCTCACTTAATCTCCTTCAAAAATCCTTCCACGATTTTTACCGTGTCGCCGGTTTTTTAATATAGCCAACGCAACCAGTGGGAGGACTGTTTATACCCAACGCACCAGCCCCGCAGTGGCGGGGCGGTGCGGGGTTTCTCTCCACCCCTAGTCCCCGTGGAGGCCACGATTGTTAAAGTCGTGGAGCTTCACTTTTTGTACTTCCTTGAAATTGACATATTTTGAGGATTTGGTATACTTAAAATATGAAAATTCCAAGATATTATCAAAATCTGTCAAATTATTTGAAAACAGGCAAAGTGTTGGTAATTTATGGCCCTCGCCAAGTGGGAAAAACCACTCTGCTCAAAGATTTTTTAGCTGACAGCGGATTAAAATACAGGATGGATTCGGGCGAAGATGTTAGAGTACAGGAAGTCTTTGAGTCAGGCGATTTTTCCAAGATTTTGGAGTATGCCAAGGGTTATGAGCTTATCGTTATTGACGAAGCGCAAAAGATAAAAAATGTCGGACAAGGTCTGAAAATTTTAGTTGATCAAATGCCGAATATAAAAGTAATTGCCACCGGTTCTTCGTCTTTTGATTTGGCTGGGCAAATCGGCGAGCCGCTGACTGGCCGAAAAATTACCCTTACTCTTTTTCCTATCTCCCAGCTTGAACTGAAAAAGCTTTATAATGATTTTGAGTTAAAACAAAAGCTTGAAGGATTTTTGGTGTTTGGCGGGTATCCGGAAATAGTTTCCTCTGGCGATATTGGGGAAAAGAAAAGACTTCTTGGTGAGATAGTGGGCTCATATCTATTGAAAGATATTTTAGAATTGGACAAAGTAAAAAATTCAAAAATTATTCTTGATCTTTTGCGATTATTGGCTTTTCAGTTAGGCAATCAAGTTTCACTGTCAGAAATAGGCCGGCAATTGGGCATTGATTACAAAACCGTGGCTCGCTATTTGGATATTTTGGAGAAAACTTTTGTTTTGTACAATTTGCGCGGTCTTAGCCGCAATCTTCGCAAAGAAGTGACCCAAAAAAGCAAGTATTATTTTTTTGACAATGGCGTGAGAAACGCCGTAATTTCTAATTTTAACTTTTTGGATTTGCGCGATGATGTCGGCAAACTTTGGGAAAACTATCTTATTATGGAAAGAATAAGAAAACAGGGGTATGAGAAAATATATTCTAATAACTATTTTTGGCGCACTTGGGACGGTCAGGAAATTGACTGGGTAGAGGAGCGAGGGGGGAAGCTATACGGTTACGAGCTGAAATGGAAAGCCAAGGATAAAAAACCGCCCAAGGAATGGACAAAAAATTACCAGAATTCAGAATATGAGATTATAAGTCAAGATAACTATTTTGATTT
>Ga0156061_155_pt7 | contig 10828 bp, 10 predicted proteins | sample RifCSPlowO2_02_FD_107714 | JGI IMG/M metagenome (GOLD analysis project Ga0156061, IMG submission 107714) | Candidatus Uhrbacteria bacterium RIFCSPLOWO2_02_FULL_48_12
CGGTTAGTGCGCGCGGTTGCCATGTCTTCTACTGATGGCCTAAAGCGCGGCGCCAAAGTCACCAATACTGGCGGGCCGATTACCGTGCCCGTGGGCAAAGAAAGTTTGGGGAGAATGTACAATGTTATTGGCGAGCCGATTGACGGCCTCGGCCCGACAAAAGCGAAAGAGCGTCTCCCCATTCACCGCCCCGCGCCCAAGTTTACTGATCAATCCACCAAAACTGAAATTTTGGAAACAGGCATAAAAGTTATTGATTTAATCGCGCCGATCGTCAAGGGCGGCAAGGTGGGGATGTTCGGCGGCGCAGGCGTTGGCAAAACAGTTATCATCCAAGAGCTTATCAGAAACATCGCGCAAGAGCATGGCGGCTATTCTGTATTTGCCGGAGTGGGGGAGCGCACTCGCGAAGGAAATGATTTATACCATGATATGAAAGAGTCAGGCGTACTTGCCAAAACCGCGCTTGTGTTTGGGCAAATGAACGAACCGCCAGGTGCGCGATTGCGCATTGGTTTAACTGGCTTAACGCTCGCTGAATACTTCCGCGACACCGAAGGCAAAGACGTGTTGTTATTTATTGACAACATCTTTCGTTTCACGCAAGCCGGCTCTGAAGTCTCTGCTTTGCTTGGCCGTATTCCGTCGGCCGTGGGTTATCAGCCAACCTTGGCAACAGAAATGGGCGAACTGCAGGAACGTATTACTTCAACCAGCAAAGGATCAGTCACTTCAGTGCAGGCGGTGTATGTGCCAGCCGACGACTTGACTGACCCTGCGCCAGCCACAACCTTTGCTCATTTAGATTCCACTGTGGTATTGGCGCGTTCTTTGGCTGAACTCGGAATTTATCCGGCGGTTGATCCACTGGATTCTACTTCAACAATTCTTGCCCCAAGCACGGTTGGTGAAGAGCATTATCGTGTGGCTCGTGGAGTACAAAAAGTTTTGCAGCGTTATAAAGATTTGCAAGATATTATCGCTATCTTAGGCATTGAAGAATTATCTGATGCTGACAAGCTCGCAGTTAGCCGCGCTCGCAAAATTCAGCGCTTCCTCTCCCAGCCATTTTTCGTGGCCGAAACTTTCACTGGCAGTGCTGGCAAATATGTGCCTCTTAAAGAAACTATTCGCGGCTTTGCGGAAATTCTTGACGGGAAGCATGATGATATTTCAGAGCAGGATTTCTATATGAAAGGAGCAATAGACGAAGTGAAAGTATAGCCATAAAGCCATAAGCTATTTATACTTAAACTCTTAACCTAATTTTATGCCTCTACGCTTAGCAATTAACGGATTTGGCCGCATTGGGCGGGCGGCGTTCCGCGTCGCGCTCAATCATAAAGATTTGGATATTGTAGCTATAAATGATCTTACAGATACTGACACGTTGGCCCACCTTTTAAAATATGATTCAGTATACCGCCGATTTGAAGCGGACATTAGCTTTGACGAAAAAAATTTAATCGTTAATGGCAAAAAATATCCAGTGAGCGCAGAGAAAGAGCCAACAAAACTCCCGTGGCGCGATCATAAAGTTGATGTGGTGCTTGAGTGTACCGGGCGATTTACTAAAGATGATGCGGCTCGTGCTCATTTGGATGCTGGGGCTAAGCGCGTCGTTGTTTCTGCGCCGACCAAGGGCGGAGAAACAAAAACTTTTATTTTGGGGGTGAATGCCAATGACTATAATGGTGAAGCCATAGTTTCCAACGCCTCTTGTACAACTAATTGTGTTTCGCCGGTGCTGGCTGTTGTGGAATCTTCGTTTGGCATAGTCAAGGCGGCCATGACAACAATTCATTCTTATACGGCCGAGCAAAACTTGGTTGACGGCCCGCCGCCGCCTTTGCATAAGGATTTGCGCCGAGCGCGCGCCGCAACAGTCAATATCGTGCCGACCACCACCGGCGCGGCAAGCGCGGTGACAGCCACCCTACCAAAACTGGAAGGAATTTTTGACGGCTTGGCTATCCGCGTGCCAACGCCCTGCGGCTCCCTTTCGGATTTTACGCTGGTAGTAAAAAAGCCGACCACCATTGAAGAAGTGAATAATGCTTTTCGCAAAGCCGCCAGAGACAAAAAATTTCAAAACATTATCGCTGTAACCGACGAGCCATTAGTTTCGTCTGACATTATCGGCGACCCGCATTCCGCCGTTGTCGACCTCTCAATGACTAATGTTATTGACGGCGATTTGGTAAAGATCGTGGCGTGGTATGACAATGAGTGGGGCTATGCGAATAGACTTATTGAACTGGCGGCGCTAGTGGGAAAGAGTACTTAGAGATAAATTTATTTTCGCCCATGAGAGGACGGCTAAAAACAATTCCGGATAATTTTAAGCTCAAGGGCAAAAGAGTGCTTGTGCGCGTTGATTTTAACGTGCCTTTGGAGAAAGTCGGCGCCAAGTATCGGGTGATGGATACGGCCCGGCTGGAACACGCTATTCCCACAATTGTGCGCCTAAGCCGGGCCGGAGCAAAAGTGATATTGCTTACTCATGTGGGCGCGCCCGGCGGGAAAATTATAACTGGCCTCAGGGTCAAACCCATTGTTGAAAAATTGAAGCATCTCCTGCCAAAAGATGTGCCGCGGCCGCGCTCTATATATCATTGGCGTTTTAAACAATTGCGCCCGTTGGTTGAAAACCTGAAGGAGGGTGAGATATTTTGTTTGGAAAACGTGAGATTTAATAAGGGCGAAGAAACGAACGACCTCGTCTTTGCCAAAGAGCTCTCCACGCTAGCTGATCTTTACGTCAACGAAGCGTTTTCTGTTTCTCATCGCGCTCACGCTTCAATCGTCGGCGTCTGCCGCTATTTACCGCACTACGCCGGCTGGCGATTGGCCGAAGAAATTGCGGCACTGGATCGCGTGAGTGTCCGGCCGCGCCAGCCGTTTGTGCTGGTGCTTGGCGGAGCTAAGGCGCATGACAAAACTGCCGTGATGATTAAGCTCGCGCCGCGCGCGGCAGTGATTTTGGCTGCCGGCGTCATTGCCAACACTCTTTTGAAAATAAAAGGCGTTAATATCGGCCGCTCCAAGGTAGATGATCATCCTTCAGTTGGCTTACTTAAAAATTTAATGAACAAACGAAGCAAAATTGCCGGCCTCAAAGAGAGCGTTATGCTCATTGAATTGCCCATTGACGCCATCGTTGCCGAAAGCGCTCATGGGCCAGCCAGAATCGTTGACCTTTCAATTGGTGAGCAATTAAAACCGCCAGAAGTTATTTATGACATTGGCCCCCAAACCATGCGGCGTTTTTCAATGTTTTTACGCCGCGCGAAAACCATCGTTTGGAACGGCCCCATGGGCTTGATTGAACAGCGGCGTTTTCGTCATGGCAGTTTGGTTGTTGGAGAAATGATAGCTGCCCGCTCTAAGGGCAAAGCGTTTGGTCTGGTGGGCGGCGGCGAAACCATCGCTGTTTTAAGCGAAACCGGTATGGCCGAGCACGTTGATTATATTTCCACGGGCGGAGGAGCTATGCTAGAATATTTGTCGGGGCAGGAGTTGCCCGGCCTCAGGCCGCTTTTTAAGTAACGAAGAAAAATTTTAATTTATTAATTAATAAGTATATGTTAGATAACCATCGTTCCATTTGGCCCAATTTTGATGACGAAAAACCGTATGCTGTTTTAGTGATGGGTTTAGTTTTCATTATTTTTTTGAGCTTTGTCGTCAAAATAGTGACCGACGCGAGAACCTATCAATTTATCGGCCTTGCTCCTGATACGCCAAACACCATCACTATTGTTGGCGAAGGCAAGATGACTGGCGCGCCTGACGTGGCCATGGTTGATTTGGGGGTGCTCTCAACTAGCAATAAAGTCAGTGGGGCTCAGGCCGACAATACCAAGAAGATGAATGAGTTGGCGGATCGCTTGCTGAAAATCGGTATCAAAAAAGATGACATGAAAACTACGCAATATTACATCAACCCCCGCTATGATTACATTGACGGACGCTCGGTGCTCGCTGGTTATGATGTCCAGCAGACGCTGAAAGTAAAAATACGCGATCTTGATAAAGTTGGCGCGGCATTGTCCATAGCCGGCGAAGTTGGAGCAAACCAAGTGGGCGGTCTTAATATCACCATTGATGATCCAGAGCCATTGAGAGCGGCGGCGCGTATTAAAGCCGTTACTAGCGCTCGTTCTAAGGCCGCCGCCCTTGCCCAATCAATCGGCGTAAAACTTGGGCGCGTGGTTTCGTTTAGTGAAAACTCATCTGATGAACAGCCGCCGTATATGATGAAAGAGAGTTTTGGTGTTGGCGGCGGCGGTGCGCCCGCGCCGAATATTCAAAGCGGCAGTTTGGAGATTACGAGCAATGTCACTTTAAGCTACGAAATTCATTAATCTCATTACGAACAATACTTACGAAATTACGAAACAATACGAAAGGTACGAAAATTACCTGTTCCCACGATCAACGATATTTCGTATATTCGTACGATTTCGTACTTTCGTATGGCTTTAGATATTAGTGCTTAGGGTTTAGTGTTTCCACGCATATATGCGTCCAAAATGTTTAGTCCTGGCCATTCTTGACGGCTGGGGAGTGGCGTCGCCTTCCTCTGGCAATGCCATTAGTCTTGCCCACACGCCATATTTTAATTCGTTTATCCGCGATTATCCGGCCATGACCCTAGAGGCCGCCGGCGAGGCCGTGGGTCTGCCCTGGGGAGAGGCCGGTAATTCCGAGGTTGGCCACATGGCCATTGGTTCCGGCATGGTTGTATATCACGAATTCCCGCGCATCAACAAAGCTATCAGTGACGAATCTTTTTTCCAAAATTCCGTTTTACTGGGAGCCATTAATCAAGTGCGCCAAAACAAAAGCCGTCTTCATTTAATCGGGCTCATTGGTTCCGGCGGCGTGCATAGTCATCAAAATCATCTTTACGCCCTGCTTGAGCTGGCCCGGCGGGAGAACATAGAAGACGTGTATATTCACGTTATTCTTGACGGCCGCGATGCTCCCTACAACGCCGGCGCCGATGCCTTAGCCAAACTAGAAGATAAAATTTCCGAATTGGGGGTGGGGAAAATTGCTTCAGTCGTCGGCCGTTTTTACGCTATGGATCGTGACCGCCGCTGGGATCGCGTGAGTCGGGCCTATAAGGTTGTGGTTAATGGCGAGGCAGAAAATTATTCCTCAACGGCGCTTGAGGCCGTTAAACGTTATTATGAAGAAGGCATCTTTGACGAAGAAATGCCGGCTATCGCCATTGGCGCCAACGGCGCTCCGGCGGCCGTTCTAAAGTCCGGCGACGCTGTTATCTTATTTAATTTTAGGGCTGACAGAATGCGCGAGCTGACGCGAGCGTTGGCGGCGCCGGAGTTTGAGGAGTTTCCGCGTGACTCTTTGCCTAAAGAAATCTATTTAGTAACCATGACCGAATATGAGGAAGATTTGCCTGTGCGTGTCGCCTTCCCGCGCGAGCGCGTGTCTAATCCGGTTGCCAAGGTCGCGAGTGATCATAATTTAAAACAATTACACATCGCTGAAACTGAAAAGTACGCTCATGTGACTTATTTTTTTAACGGCGGTTTTGAAAAACCATTCCCCGGCGAAGATCATGATCTTATTCCTTCCTTGCACGTTACTTCTTATGTGGAAGCTCCGGCCATGTCAGTCGAAGCCATCGCCGAGCGAGTAGTGAAAGAGGTGCTCGCCGAAAATTATGATTTTATAGTAGTTAATTTTGCCAACGCCGATATGGTTGGGCACACCGGCAATATGCAGGCAACCATTCAGGCCACAGAAGTTTTGGATCGCATGCTCGGGCAGATTTCTGACGCGGTGCTCGCCAAAGAAGGAATGCTGTTAATTACCGCTGATCACGGCAATGCCGAGGTTATTTTAAATCCGCAAACCGGCGAAATAGACAAAGAACATAACGCCAGTCCGGTGCCGTTTATTGCCATCTCTAGCCAACTGCATGGGAAGACCGCTGGCCTTAGAGACACGGTTGGCGGCGATTTGTCACTGCGCCAGCCAGCAGGAGTTTTGGCTGATGTGGCGCCAACGGTTTTGAAAATTTTAGATCTGCCTATCCCGCCGGAAATGACCGGACGACCGTTGTTGTGAGGGAGGAATTAGGCATTAGCTTATTAGGCATTAGGATAAGCTAAAAAGCTACAAGCTACCAGCTAAGAAGCTAAGAAATGCCCGAACTTCCTGAAGTAGAAACCATTAGGCGCGATTTAGACGCTAAACTTCGCGGCGCGCGCGTTCGCCAAGTTGAAGTGCGTTTGGCAAAGATTACTTCGCCCAAGGGAAGGGAGTTTGTCAAAAAACTTCGCGGCACGCGCATCAGAGAAGTAAAAAGGCGCGCCAAGCTATTGGCGCTGGTTTTGAACAAGGGCATCATTCTTATTCATTTAAAAATGACCGGTCAGTTGGTTCTTCGCCACCATCAGCAGATTATTTTTGGCGGCCATACCATCGTTGGAGCGCATGAGCTTCCTAATAAGTACACTCACGTCATTTTTTATTTTACCAATGGCGACGAGTTGTATTTTAATGATTTGCGGCAGTTTGGTTATCTAAAATTGATGACGAGCGCTGCCGCGCAAAAAATTTTGGACGAGTATGGCCTTGAGCCATTGAGTCGTGATTTTACTTTGGAAAAGTTCGCGGAAATTTTAAAAAAACGGAGAAGCGGCAAACTAAAGAGTGTTTTGATGGACCAGTCGCTTTTTGCCGGCATTGGCAACATTTATGCCGATGAATCTTGTTTTTTGGCGCGGGTGCGGCCCGCTCGCCGTGCGCCGTCTTTAAATAGAAAAGAATTGCGAGCGCTTTGGCTGGCGATTAAGTCAGTTCTAAAATTGTCAATCAAACACCGCGGCACCTCATTCAATACTTATGTTGACAGTCAAGGTCAAGCTGGAAATTTCGTAAAATATCTCAAGGTGTATGGACGCGGGGGTGAACCCTGCAAGGTTTGTGGTACAATATTAAAAAGAACCGTGCTCGCCGGGCGGGGGACGGTGTATTGTCCGAAATGTCAACATTGATAATTTCTGAACCCCAATATCTAATCTCTAAAGCCATACGAAAATACGAAATCATACGAATATACGAAATATCGTTGATCGTGAAAACAGGCAACTTTCGTACCTTTCGTATTGTTTCGTAATTTCGTAAGCATATTTCATAATTCCTACTTCCTGATTCATAATTCATCATTCTTTTATCATTATTCAGTTGCGCTATGCCACAAAAGAATAAGGTTGCTGTCTTCGACATTGATGGAACAATTTTTCGCTCCAGTCTTTTGGTTGAGTTTAATAAGGCGCTACAGCGCACAGGAGTTATAAGCGCGACTGACGCCATGGCGCTGTTAAAACCGTATTACGCTTGGGTTGAGCGTAGGGGCAGTTATGACGATTATATTAAAAAAGTCGTGGAGGTGCATGTGAAAGCGATTAAGGGCAAAGAACAGCGTTATGTTTTGGCCGCCGCTGATCTAGCTTTTCTTAACCACCGCGATCGTGTTTACCGCTATACCCGCGATTTAATTAAGAAACTCAAGCGGTCTCATCTTTTACTCGCCATTTCCGGCTCGCCCATTGAAATCGTTGAGCCATTTGCCAAATATTTTAAGTTTGATCATGTGTGGGGTTCGGTTTTTGAAGTAGATCGCCGCGGCCGCTACACTGGGCGAGTTTTAGAGCGTCGCCCAGTTGATCAAAAGAGAGAAATCTTGGAGGCATTTGTTCAAGAGAGAAATTTAAGCATGACTGGTTCATGGGGAGTAGGGGACACGGAAACCGACATTAGCTTTTTGGCTATCGTTGATCACCCTATAGTTTTTAACCCCACATTGCGCCTTTATAACATTGCCAAACGCCGCCACTGGCCAGTGGTGGTGGAGAGGAAGAATGTGATTTACCCCGTTAGAGAATGCTCCGCTCCACGGCGGGGCAGGGTGCGGTTCTCACAGTATGAGCACAGGGTCTAATGCCCCCGTGTGAGTTCTCTAACGGGGTTTACGAAATAAAATATTGAAAGTCTATGTTTTGCGAGAGTTTCACATTCCCTGTATCATTGGTACCAAAATCGCTACCAAAGTTTTCAAAGATGGTGATCGCATTGAAGTTAATGCCAATACTGGCACAGTTAGGAAGTTGTAAGTTATATGATGATGTTAAGAAAAAGTGGAGGCTTGCCCCGTACTCAAGTCGCGAAAGCGACTTGTAGTAGCGGGGTGGATGCGAATAAAGGGGTGTGTGCAAAAATTTGAATAAGCGTTTAAAATTATTGAAGGCCGGCACACACATCCCCTTTGGGAATTGCATGCCGGCCTTTTGCGTAGTCAGTCCGAGAACTCCGGCGCCGCGCGGCCGAGAAGCTGGAACTGGCCGTTCTCATGGGCAAAGAACAGTGCTTCCAGCTCGGCCATGACACCGGGGATGCCGACCGCTTCGTTCATCACCGGGCTGTTTCCGCAGTAAATGACGACTCGTACGTCATTCGGTTGACGGATTAGCAGCTCTGTGAGACCGCGTTGAATGCGTGCGCTGCTCGCAGTTGGCGCTTCGCCCAGACGCTTGAAGCCGTATTTTTGCCAATTGAGCGCAAACGCTTCGTTTCTGGAGATGCCCAGTTTCTCGGCGACCTTGGTGCAAGTCTTGGCATCCTCGTCGTTCGGGCCCAAATACGGAATGTCCAGCTCTTTTGGAATGCTGATCAGCGTTTCCGGATCCATGACATTATGAAACGTCGCGATAAGGTGCCATATCGTTCTGAAACAGCGCCCCGTATTTGAGCTATAAAACCGACACATGCCTCTTCGCGCTGTGAGACTGTGCAGAACAGGGCCTATGGTCAGCCCCATTAAGGACGCCTGCTCTTCGCCGCGAGCTGACAGTCCGCCGCGCGGCTTGTTGTCGGCCTTATTCGCGTGTCGAATCTCGACAAGAGCTAATCGCTGAATATCACAGAACTGATGCCACATTTGAGCCACGAACTGCGCGTTCTTCAGGATCATTGCCCTCCTCCTTTCCGTTATTGGCGTATTATCTAATCCTGTTTCATATTTTGTCTTGAAGTATTCTCGGTACATGTGTACCGAGCCGCGAGACCTTCTCGCGTCAAGACTTGATAAAGACCAAGCTAAGATAAGATGCTTGATGTTAGCATTAAGATAAGTTACGCGTCAATGGGCGCGCTTATCGTATACTTAATATGTAGGCGCTGAAACCGTGGTGTAGGGTACAGTTTAGAGTTTTGTTACCGGCCGACGCGGTGAGTGCTTGCTCGCCTTCATGAATTCGCTCATTGGGCACACCGATTTGACTGGCCGAACCGCTTACTCTGGCGTGGCCCGCGGCACCGCTCGGCTTATGATGGGGCAGAAAGATTTCAAACGCTTTCGGCATGGTGATATCCTGATCGCCCCAAACACGCGGCCAGAATACGTACCGATAATGAAAATTGCTGGCGCTATTGTCACAGAAGAGGGTGGTATCACGTCTCATGCGGCTATCGTGTCACGGGAGTTAAAAATCCCAGCCGTGGTCGGAGTGCAGGGCATACTGGATGCAGTTAAAGATGGTGATTGGGTGGAAGTTGATGCGGGTAGGGGAGTAGTGAGAAAGATAAAAAAAGAGTAAAATAGGAGGCATGGAAATTAAGATTATTGATAATCCAGTGAATAGCGGAGAAATCAGACGTCTTGCCGAAGCGAGCTATGGCGATATGGTGAAAGTGGTGGTTGATATTGAACGTCGCGTTATGGCTGTTGGCGGAGAACTGCACGCGGACGCCGAAGCAGTTCTTCTTGAGCATGGATCAAAGCAAGTAGACCTATGGGGAATCAATATTTACCCCAATAATTCTTCAGACGATCTTCTGGAGTATACTTCGCTCATCAATATTAGCCCTAGGCGCGGGAACCGTTCAATGACTGTGGAAGATCCGACATTGCGACAGCGCATAGCCGAAATTGTTAACCATCTTATTATTCAGTGATATGGGAAGCGACATCGCGACATTGGGCATCAATAATAATTATTCGCTTTCTTTCCTTCTCGCCAATGTCGGCGCCGAAGTTGAACGAATGCTCAATTGGCTACAGAAGCGCGATGAGGAGCAGGTAGGGCGTTCGCTAGCGCGCGCGCTCGATCTTTTAGATCGCGCGCTGGCGTTAAATATTTCGCCTGGCGCTCGTCGGGAGTTGTTTCGTCTCCACGAAGTGATTTGCGGACAGGTGTACAACCCAACCCTTTACAATGTGGCACCAGAGACATTGTCAAAATATTTTTTGCCTTTCGCATTATTCTCTAGAAAGCATAGCTAGCATTTCGGATTATCTAATCATTGGTTATGTTTATAAAATTCTTTAGAGATATTTCAAAAAGAGACGTGGTCAGTGCCGGCGGCAAGGGGGCGTCCTTGGGGGAAATGACAAAAGCAGGAATTCCCGTACCGCCGGGGTTTGTGGTGCTGGCTCAAGCATTTGATCATTTTTTGGAGGAAACCGATCTGGGCTCGGCCATTGAGTCTATACTTCATAAGGTGGATCATCGGGACGTCAATTCGGTTGAAGTAGCATCTGAAAAAATTCGCGCTCATATAGCTCGAGAACGAATGCCAGGAGACATAAAAAAACAAATTGAATCTTCATATAAAAAATTAACACACGGAAAGAAAATTTTGGTTGCCGTACGCTCCTCAGCCACTGCCGAAGATTCAAAGACAGCATCATGGGCAGGGGAGTTAGAAACTTACTTGAATGTTGGACCAAAAACTCTTATCTCCGACATTGTGAAATGCTGGGCTTCGCTCTTTACCCCGCGGGCGATTT
>Ga0156061_160_pt1 | contig 9628 bp, 9 predicted proteins | sample RifCSPlowO2_02_FD_107714 | JGI IMG/M metagenome (GOLD analysis project Ga0156061, IMG submission 107714) | Candidatus Uhrbacteria bacterium RIFCSPLOWO2_02_FULL_48_12
AGACTGGCCGAGCGGTCTTATTTGCGGCGACGATTTGACAGTGACGAATGTGGAGCGCATGAAAACAGCGGTTGAGCATCATAGCATTAACTCTATCATTATTAAACCAAACCAAATCGGTACGCTGACAGAAACGCTGACGGCCGTGCGGCAGGCGCGCGAATATGGCTGGAAAGTTATCGTTTCACACCGCAGCGGCGAAACTGACGATGATTTTATTGCCGATTTGGCTTATGGTGTAGGCGCGGACGGGTTCAAGCTGGGCGCGCCAGCTCGCGGCGAGCGAGTGGCCAAGTTCAATCGTCTTTTGGCAATTGAGCAAGAATTATAAATTCTTAGCGCGGTTACATTTTTAGCGGGTTGATCGCGTGAATTTTTCAATCGTTAATCAGTTTCAAGTGCAGGGCGGCTTTCATTAAAGCCGCCACAGATAGCCCATCAGTAATCTTTTTTTGTTTAATCATTTTGAGTGCGTCAGTAAATGGAATCACTGCGAGGCCAGTAATGCCCTCGTCTTTTTGTTTGTGTGAGTTTGTTTGTTTGAGCCCCTTGGCAATGAAGACATAACACCACTGATTTGATATTCCATTCGCGGATTGAAATTTGCCAATGCTGGTCCAGTATTTTGCCTTGAGCCCGGTTTCTTCCCAAAGCTCGCGCTTGGCGGCGGCCAAAAGCGGCTGTCCGTCACTGCCGCCCGAGGGGATTTCCCATGACCATACCTTGGTGGGATAGCGGTACTGCCGCACTAGATAAATTTCTTTTTTGGTTGTGAGAGCGATGATCCATATTGATGGAGAAGATTCCACCACACCGTAAGTGCCACGCTGGCCATTTGGCCGAATGACTTGATCCTCGCGCACGCGAATCCATTTGTTTTTATAGACTGTCCGCGAGCTAAGTGTTTGCCAAGGTTTTTTTGGGGGCATAAAAAATTGACTAAGAGCTTCAATTGTTTGTAAATAAGCAAAATGCTTTATTTCCGCCATGGAAAAATTTCCATTTCTCCGATCCTTTTTTGTTCTTTGTAAACCTCTGCAGTATTCTTGAATTAGTCCGAACCCCAGTAGTAAAGCAAAGCTTACTACGGGGCACAGCGCATTTCGCCCCGACGTAAGGTCGGGACGAGGAAGTCCCCCCGCCTGACTCAATTTGTCCCCACTAGGAATCGAACCTAGATTTTCTCCTTAGAAGGGAGGCGTTCTATCCTTTGAACTATAGGGACATATTAATTTTGGTGCGGGGTCCATTGTCCGCCCGAGGCGGATCCGCCATGGGCGGAAACTACCGGGGGCCATGTGTAACGGGGCAAGTTGTCCGCCCGAGGCGGATCCGCCATGGGCGGAAACTATCGGGGGCATAATTACGGCTATTATATAGATATATTGTAGATTGGGCTACCCCTTCTTTCTATTATGAAATGTTTTGTGCACCTCCCTCAAGTGCGGATCAGTGATGTGGGTATAGACTTGCGTGGTAGTGATTGAGGCGTGGCCAAGCAGGGCCTGCACTGAGCGGATGTCTGCCCCGCCCTGCAATAGGTCGGTGGCGTAGGAATGCCTAAGGGTGTGAGGACTTACTTTTTTAGTGATACCAGCCACCTTAGCATATTTTTTGACAGTGCGTTCAATACTGCGCGGCGTCAGGGGCGCGCCGCCTTCTTTTTTCTCGCGCTCGGTTTGTTTTTTGCGGGCGCGGTCGTGGCGAATAAAAAGATAAGGAGAAACATCGCGGCGCAGAACCGTATAAGATTTTAATAGTTCGCGCGCGTCAGCAGACAAAAACACCACGCGTAATTTTCGGCCCTTGCCGCGCACGGTGAATTCCGTGAGCATATCTTTGGGCGGCTTTTCCAGGTTTATGTTTTCAATTTTTAGATTGGCGAGTTCTGAAACGCGTAGCCCGGTTGAAAAGAGCGTTCCCAAAATGGCTTGATCGCGTTTTTGGATAATTTCTGGCTCATCAATTTTGGTAGGCGCATTGAGGAGGCGCCTTAGATCGTCGCCATCTAAAAATTCAACTTGCCTCTCCGGCGTTTTCATGAGCTCAATTTTTTCTGCGGCGAGCGTTGGGACATCGCGCTTGGCGAGGTACTTCAGCCATGAGCGGATGGCAATCAAGTGATAATTTTGGGTATTTTTTTTAAGCGGCTCGCCCCTTGCATCGGTCAGGCGGTTCAGCCAAAGTCGGTATTGGCGGATAAGCTCGGCGGTAATATGCCCGGGTTTGGTGGCGCGATGCTCACTTGCCCAGCCAGTAAATCGTTCAAGATAAAAGCGATAGTTTTGAATTGTCGCCCGAGAGCGATTTTTCTCTATCTCCAAGTGCTCCAGAAATTCATGGAGATATGTTTTGAGATTGAGACCAGTTTCCATATTCTTTTATTGTACGACACTTCCGTTAATTTTGCCAATTGAATCCAGGTCATTGACACTTGGAGCTTCTTTTGCTACACTCTTTTCACCTTAAATAGTTAATCACGAACGCTTGGCACTCCCCGCGGGGCGGGGCCGCTCGGCGTGGCGCGGGAGAAAATATGCTAGACAAAAAAATTAAGGAGCGGATCATTAAAAAATTCGCCATCCATGAAAATGATACTGGTTCGTCCGAAGTGCAGATTGCTATTTTAACTGAAGAGATTAGGCAGTTGACGGAACACTTAAAAACTCACAAAAAAGATTTTTCTTCGCGCCGCGGATTATTGAAGAAAGTGGGCGAACGTCGGCGCTTGCTTCGTTATCTTGAACGGGAGAATCCAGACAGCTTTGAAAATTTAGTAAAACGCCTGAAGCTCAAAATCGCCAAGCGTTACGAGAAAAAGGAGCCGTTGGTTGATGAAATTCTGCCCGAGGAACCGCTGGCTTCAATCGTCGAAGAAACAGCGGAGGTTGAGTAGTGGTGTGCCCCCACTACTAGTTGAGCACTTTTTCTCTAACAACTCTTCTATGACACTGACCAATTCACAGCGAACAAAACATTCTGGTCTGGGCCGGACTAGTGTGGGGGTATGATCAAGAACAAAGAACAGCGCATCGGGGTTTTTGTTGATGTGGCCAACATGTATCACAGCGCCAAAAATCTTTATGGCGCGCGGGTGAATTTTAAAGAGGTGTTAAAAGCGGCCGTGGACGGCCGCCGGCTGATTCGCGCCATTGCCTATGTTATTCAGTCTGGTTCCACCGAAGAGCAGACATTTTTTGAGGCCCTTGATAAATCAGGATTTGAAGTGAAGATGAAAGAACTGCAGGTGTTTGCCGGCGGCGTCAAAAAAGCAGACTGGGACATTGGCATTGCCGTTGATGCTATCACCATTGCGCCAAAGCTGGACGTGGTGGTGCTGGTGACCGGCGACGGCGACTTTGTGCCCTTGGTGCAGTATCTGCAGTTTCAAGGACAGTTGGTTGAAGTGGCGGCTTTTGGCGAAACAACTTCCGCGCGGCTAAAAGAAGCCGCTGACGATGTCATTGATTTGAGCGCGAACAAGCGGCAGTTTTTGATTAATCTGCGTAAGTCTGCTTCTTCATAATCATTAATAATTATTTAACGCTATTTACCTAAGTTGATTTTCATTTTGCCGTTGTTGGTAGCTATCTTTTCACCTCGCTTGGGCGGAGCGGCCAGATAGGTACTAGTGACGGCGGGTAATCAGCAGTTAGGCGGATGGCGAGAAAGGATTTTCATGGACACGACAAATACAGCGTCGCCAATCAGGCGAGAGATTCAATGGGCTGGCCGGACTTTGGCCGTTGAGCTGGGGCGCCTAGCCCAGCAAACCAATGCTTCAGCCGTGGTGCAATATGGCGACACGGTCGTTTTGGCAACCGTGGTTTTAAGCAAAACAGTGAGAGACGGCATTGATTATTTCCCCTTGACCATTGATTACGAAGAACGGTTGTACGCCGCCGGCAAAATTAAGGGTTCGCGATTTATCAAACGCGAGGGTCGGCCGACTGACGAGGCCATTTTGTCCGGACGATTGGTAGATCGCTCCATTCGTCCGCTTTTTGACGAGCGCGTTAGAAACGACGTGCAGATTGTTTTAACCGTGCTTTCGTTTGATGGAGAAAATGATTCAGATATTCCGTCATTAGTGGCGGCCTCGTTAGCCCTAACCATTTCCGATATTCCATGGGCTGGGCCCATGGCCGGCATTCGCGTCGGCCGGATCAATGGCGAGTGGGTCTTGAACCCCACCTATGAAGCGCGCCAAAAGAGCGAGCTTGATTTAGTGGTGTCCGGCACGGCGGATAAAGTTTTGATGCTTGAGGCCGGAGCCAAAGAGATTCCGGAATCGGTGTTTTTGGAAGCCGTGCTTTTTGGGCAAAAGCATATGCGTCCGGTTTTAAATCTCATTTCTGAACTGTCGCGTGAGTACGGGCGCCCCAAGCTTGATACATCTGTATTTGCCGGTGAAGAGCTGGAATTAGAAGAGGAAGTGGCTAATAAAGTCAGAACATGGTCGGTGGAGCAATTGCATAATCGTTTTTTCAACGGCGCGCAGGTGACTAAGCACGCGCGTCAGGAGATTCTGGAGGATCTTAAATCCGAACTGGATCAGTTTTTGATGAAGGAACAGATAGGCAAAGAGAAGCGCAAAATTGCCCTGGATCTTTTTGAGGGTATTGTGGAGGATGAAGTTTCACGTTTGGTTATTGAGGAAGGCCGTCGGGCAGACGGGCGGGCACTGACAGAAATAAGGCCATTGTCAGTTGAGGTTGGCGTGTTGCCGCGCACCCATGGCTCGGCGCTATTCTCTCGCGGCGAGACACAGGTGCTTTCGGCCGTGACCTTGGGTTCTCCTGGTGATGAACAGCAATTAGACACCATGGAAGAAAGCGGCAAGAAGCGATACATGCATCATTATAATTTCCCGCCGTATTCAGTGGGCGAGGTGGGGAGAGTAGGCGCGCCCGGGCGCCGCGAGATCGGGCACGGGGCTTTGGCCGAAAAAGCGCTGTTGCCGGTACTGCCAAGCAAGGAAGAATTTCCTTACACGGTGAGAGTGGTTTCTGAAGTGTTGAGCTCAAACGGTTCTTCGTCAATGGCTTCCACTTGCGGCTCTACCTTGTCGTTAATGGATGCCGGTGTGCCGATCAAAACGCCGATCGCCGGCATTGCCATGGGTCTGGCTTCCAATAACCAAGGCCGCTACAAAATTTTGACTGATCTTCAAGATCTGGAAGACGGCAAAGGAGGCATGGACTTCAAGGTGGCTGGTTCTAAAGACGGTATCACGGCCGTGCAGTTGGATACCAAGACGCACGGACTAAGTCAAGAGATAGTGGAAGAAACTTTGGCGGCCGCCAAAACCGCGCGTCTGAAAATTTTAGAAGAGATGACTAAAGTCATTACTGAACCGCGGTCGGAACTCTCGCCCTTTGCTCCGCGCATCGTTACCATTCATATTAATCCAGAGCGCATTCGTGATGTTATCGGCCCGGGCGGAAAAGTGATCAATGAAATTATTGACAAGACCGGTGTCGCCTCCATTGATATTGAACAGGACGGCACAGTTTTCATTTGTTCCGCCAGCAAAGAGGGTATGGACAAAGCGGTGGAATGGGTAAAGTCGCTGACGCGCGAAGTCGTAGTTGGAGAAATTTATCAGGGAGTAGTCACGCGCCTCATGGATTTTGGCGCCTTTGTTGAAATTCTGCCCAAGCAAGAAGGGCTCGTTCATATTTCTGAACTCGCTCCTTATCGTGTCAATCAAGTGAGCGATATCGTGAAGGTGGGTCAACCAGTCACCGTTAAGGTGATTGAGATAGACGACATGAATCGCATTAATTTGTCCATGAGGCAAGCCATGCCCGCCGAGTCGTTCCCGCCGCCGCCTCCGTTTTCTGACGCACCGCCCCATCGCGGCGATCGGCACGATGGACCGCCAAGGCCTCGCGGCCGAGGCGCTCCACATGACCGCCGGGGCGGACATCACCGTCAGTATTAAGGCGCTAACAGGGTATCATATTTTAATATTACCCCGTCACCAATTTTATATGCCTATCGAGACGAAGCGCTTCGCCCACACTTTGGGATGGCCTATTCGGCCACGCGCTTCGGAGCGCTTGCAATAACCTGCCCCCCCTTCACTCTTTTACCGGCAAACAAGGGCAAAATTGGTGAGGGGTTAATTTCGTTTTCCGCAATTCATCCGCGCGGCAAGACCGCGCGGAGTTCTTACGGACGAAATTAAAGTTATCCAGATGAGGGTGTGGATAAGTCTGGGTATAATTTATTGAATAAGCGTTCTTGGGATAACCTCAAGTCAAGAGAATTGTTTATTTTGCTTGTAATTAAAGCATAAATAAGACATTGTTTTATTTTATATTGTGTGCTATAATATTATTTAGATATTAAGAAGTTCATTTATAAAGTGGAGCCATGATTCAATCCCGCATTTGCGGGATGGAGTCATTGCTCCCCCTACTCTACCGTTAGAGGTAAGGTTAACTCGTCCCCTTACCTGCCTATAAACAAAAAACAAAAACCGTCCCCCGCCTTTGCTGGGGGCGAAAGGTGCTATCGGGTTACTCTCGGGTGGCCAGGGGTACCACAAGGTGCGGTAGCGGGGTTGCACTTTTTAGGCGGGAAAAGCGCGTCACGGATCAAAGCATTTATATCTTTGTTCGCTGCCTTCGGGCGGTGACAAGGTGCGCCTCGATCCTATGAGGCGCACCAGCGCATATATTTTAAAATAATTGGCGCCATGGTGCGCCTCAAGTCATTTCTGGGGATCTTTTTGTCGGATGGCCCGCGGCTATTGACGGGCAATAACGGCTGCTGTATCTTAGTATTCACCCCTAAAAATATGGACACACAATTTTTGGAGACTATTAGAGAGAATCTGCTGGATAAAAAAGGTCAGTTGAAGCAGGAAATAGAAGATTTAACCGGTCAGAGCGAGCCGAGTGATGGTGAATATCAGCTGACGCCGCCTGATTACGGCAGTGATGAAGACGAGAACAGCGCCGAAGTGGCCGCTTTCACCACCGATCTTTCTGTCAAGGAAGTCTTAGAGTCGTCTTTGCGCGACGTGCGTTCGGCCCTCGCCCGTTTGGAAGACGGCACCTATGGAATTTGCAAATACTGCGAACAGCCCATTGACGAACGGCGGCTACTCGCCCGTCCAGCTTCCAGCTCTTGCGTCAATTGCAAGGAGACAATGAAGAGCCGAGTCTAGTTCGCGGCGGCGAAATTGTGCTTCCTTTTTTTGTTCTAGCGATCGGCGCCCTAGCCGATCGCGTCACCAAGGCCTTAGCCATAGCAGAGCCAGCCAGGTCAACGCCCTTAATCAAGGGCGTGCTTTCTTTTGAGCCGGGAGTTAACGCACGCGGGCCGTTGGGAATTGTGGTGGTGGATTCCATATTTTTTATTTTGGCCGTGGCGCTTGTCGCGGTGCTGGCTATTTTGATTTGGAGTGAAACCTCGCCGGTCAATCGTGCCCTCCTGGCGGGCGCTCTTTTTGGCATTGCTTCCAATAGTTATGATAAATTTAGATACGAGCACATTGTTGATACCTTGCGGCTGATTGGCGGATTATCGTTCAATCTAGCCGATGTCTTGATTGTCATTGGTGTTGTGGGTGTTATTATTAGATACAGATGGCCAAAGCGACAAGAACAGAGTAATATATGAATCCCTAATCTTTAAGTGTCTAATGTTCAAGCTCAAATGACTAATTATACTTACGGAATTACGAAACAATACGAAAGGTACGAAAATTGTTCGTTTCCGCGATCAACGATATTTCGTATGGCTTTAGAGATTAGTGCTTAGAAATTAGTAATTATTATTGTTATGTCTGCCAAGGTTTATTCAGCCGCCGTCGTGGGAATGGATTCCACCATTGTTGAAGTGGAGGCCGACATTGGCCGATCTTTGCCGAATATTTTAGTGGTCGGCCTGCCCGATGCATCGGTGCAGGAAGCGAGAGAGCGAGTACGCTCCGCCATCAAAAATAGCGGCCTTAAATTTCCGGCCACGCGTGTTACGGTTAATTTGGCGCCGGGCAACGTTAAAAAAGCCGGTCCGGTTTATGACCTGCCCGTGGCCCTAGCCATTCTTATTGCTTCTCAAGAGCTCAAGCCAAAAATTCCGTTTGAACAAATAATGTTTCTTGGGGAGCTCGCCCTTGACGGTAACCTAAGACCAATAACCGGCGTGCTCTCGGCCGCTCTCTTGGCCAAAGCTAAAAATTTTCAAGCCATTGTGGTGCCCAAAGCCAATGCCGCAGAAGCGGCTTTGGTTGACGGCTTGGTGGTTTATGGAGCTGGCTCGTTAATGGAGGTGGTGAGGCATTTGATTGACGAAGTACAATTTCAGGCCATTCCTCCAACAGTTTATGACTTGAATAGTGAAAGCGGTCCTCAATCTTCCTATGATTTTGCTTATGTGCAGGGGCAGGATCATGTCAAGCGAGCCATGGAAATTGCCGCGGCCGGCGGGCACAACGTGCGCCTTTCGGGCCCGCCCGGCGCAGGCAAGACTTTGCTCGCTCGCTCTCTCATTACTATTTTGCCGCCTCTCACCAAAAAAGAGATGCTGGAGGTTACCAAAATCTACAGCAGTATTGGGGCTCTGCCGGAAAACGCACCCTTGATTTCCGAGCGTCCGTTTAGGAGTCCGCATCATACAAGCTCGCACGTGGCCCTGGTTGGCGGCGGAGCCATCCCCCGAGCGGGCGAGGTCAGTTTGGCCCACCGTGGCGTGCTGTTTTTGGATGAACTTCCGGAGTTTCCGCGTCACGTTTTAGAGGCCCTGCGCCAGCCGCTGGAAGACGGCACCGTGAGTATTGCCCGAGCCGCCGGCACCATGAACATGCCCGCTCGTTTTATGCTGGTGGCCGCGGAAAATCCATGCCCGTGCGGCTATTCAACTGATCCTGAACACCCCTGCATCTGCACTCCAACCCAGCTTTTGCAATACAAGCGCCGTGTGTCCGGGCCTTTGCTTGACCGTATTGATCTGCATGTTTCCGCGCCGCGCCTGACAGTTGAAGAATTAAGCAAAGAACCCTTGGCCGAGCCGTCATCAGCTGTTCGGGCGAGAGTGGCCAGCGCGCGATCTATTCAACAGGAGCGTTTTCAGGGCACCGCACTCTTTACCAATTCAGAAATGTCCAGTGAGCAGACGCGGCGGTGGTGCCCCCTGGCGCCCTCGGCGAGTTCTGTTTTGCACTCGGCTGTTGATCGTCTGCATCTTTCGGCCCGCGCTTACTATCGCGTCTTAAAACTAGCTCGCACGATCGCTGATTTGGCGAAGAGTGAATCAATCGCGCCAGGGCACATCGCCGAAGCTCTACAGTATCGCAGTGAAGACCGTGCGTGATATAATTAAAATAATGCCCCGCATCATTTCGGCCAATAGTTTCAGAGCTCACGTTGGGTTGTCCAAAAAAGCTCTAAAGTTACGAAAATAGGTAGGGCATCTGGGAGTGGCACATTTTTGAGTCAGAAGGGCGCCCGAAAGGGCGTTTTGTGTTATAATTTATACATGAATTTAGCCTGGAACAAAGTGACATGGTTTTCTAAATTATTAGCTTTGGTCTTGCTGTTAGTTGTCTTTGCAATATCATTTTTATTGGGTGTCGAATTCCAACAGGCGCAAGATTCACTGCTCCCAACAACAC
>Ga0156061_106_pt1 | contig 9502 bp, 11 predicted proteins | sample RifCSPlowO2_02_FD_107714 | JGI IMG/M metagenome (GOLD analysis project Ga0156061, IMG submission 107714) | Candidatus Uhrbacteria bacterium RIFCSPLOWO2_02_FULL_48_12
CGCAACGCTGTTGGGTCAGCCACTCAACGAGTCATTGCGAAAGCATGTGGAGGAATGGAGGTACTTCTAGCCATAGGGCTTGATCCACTCCAGCGCAGAGAGCAGCCCTAAGCTAGCAAAACAACAGGACGACTCTTTCCCCTTAGCCGCACCAGCCCACCACTGGTGCGGTTTCTCTTTTTGCACATAACAATTGAACGTAATATACTACTTACTACACACTACTCACTACCCACTATTCACAATGTTCTCCCTAGCGCAACTCTTAAATATCCTCAAAAAACAATTTCCCGGCGCTGATTTAGATATGGTGAAATTGGCCTATGATTACGCGGCCCGCGCGCACGCCGGGCAAATACGCCTTGATAACACTCCATACATCCAGCACAATCTGGCCACGGCTATCAACCTCACCGTCATGCGCGTGGATCTCCCCACTATTCAGGCCGGTCTGCTTCACGACGTGCCTGAAGAAACGGCTTACACCATTGAAGACATTAAAGAAAATTTTGGCGCCGAGGTTGGCAGTTTGGTGGAGGGCATCACCAAACTTGGCAAATTAAAATATCGCGGCATGGAGCGCTACGTGGAAAATTTGCGCAAAATGTTTTTGGCGCTCTCCAAAGACGTGCGCGTTATTTTGATTAAGTTTGCCGACCGCCTGCACAACATGGAAACGCTGGACGCTCTGCCGCCGGAAAAGCAAAAACGCATTGCTCTGGAAAGCATGGAAATTTTCGCGCCTCTCGCTCACCGTTTGGGTATGTGGGAAATCAAGGGCCAGCTGGAAGATTTGTCGTTTAAATACACCCAGCCCGAAGATTACGCTTGGGTGGCCACGCTCATGGCCACCACTTCGCCGTCAAAAGAAAAAAACCTGAAGTCCATTGTCAAAACTCTGCACCACGCCCTAACCCAGCAATCCAATCTCAAAATATACAGTATTCAAGGCCGCGCCAAACATCTTTACAGTTTGTACAAAAAATTGCTCCGTCATGACCGCGACATTTCCAGAATTTACGATCTCATTGCCGTGCGCATCATCGTTGACAGCGTGGCCGAATGTTACACCGCGCTTGGCGTTATTCACCAGCTCTGGAAGCCATTGCGCGGCCGCATCAAAGACTACATCGCCCAGCCAAAACCCAATGGCTATCAATCTCTGCACACCACCGTCATTGTCGGCCCGGGAGAAATTGTGGAATTCCAAATCCGCACCAAAAAAATGGATGAAGAAGCGCAGTACGGCGTGGCCGCGTATTGGCTCTACGTGGAAAAAGAAAAACCCAAAGAAGGAGCGCGGCTGGACGCCAAACACCGCTCGCTCGGCTGGGTAAACGAACTGATTAAACTTCAGCAGGAAATTAAAGACACCGCCGAGTATCTGGAATCGGTTAAAATTGATGTTTTCCCGGATAACATTTTTGTCTTCACGCCAAAAGGCGACGTCATCACCCTGCCGGATCAAGCCACTCCCATTGATTTTGCTTATCATATTCACACTGACCTTGGCAACAAATGCGCGGCATCGCGCATTAACAACCGCCTGATGCCGCTTTCTACTACCCTGAAAAGCGGCGATATGGTAGAAATTATCGTGGACAAAAAACGCGCCCGGCCATCGCCCGACTGGCTTGATTTTGTCAAAACCAGAACCGCCCGGGAACACATTAAGCAAAGCTTGAACCGCACCAGCCGCCTATTTACCATGTTCAAGCGCGGCTGACCCCTTGCCTAAAGACTGCTGATAGCTGTATCCTCATAAAACTATGATCGCCATCTCTAAAACTGAAAAACAGACCACGCTTTCCGGCATTAAGCCAAGCGGGCCCCTGCACATCGGAAATTACCTCGGCGCCCTTAGACAATTCGTGGCCATGCAAAACGTTTATCACTGCTATTTTTTTGTGGCTGATCTTCATTCTCTGACCGAGCCATATGAACCAAAAGAAAAAACCGCGCAGATTCTTGATTTGACCGCTAGCTTTTTAGCGGCTGGTTTGGACCCAAAAAAATCAACTATTTTTTTGCAGTCTTTTATTCCTGAACACACCGAACTCGCTTGGATATTCAGCACCATTACCCCCGTGCCCGAGCTTGAACGAATGACGCAATACAAAGATATGGCCAAGCGCAAGGGCTTTACGGTAAACACCGGCCTTCTGACTTACCCTGTGTTCATGGCGGTTGACATACTTATATACAAATCAACAATCATACCGGTTGGCGATGATCAGGATCAGCACTTAGAGATCACGCGAACCATTGCCCGCAATTTCAATCGGCGCTTTGGCGAAACTTTTCCCGAACCAAAGCCACTGCACACGGCCGTGCCGCGGCTCATGAGCTTGGATAACCCTCTGCGTAAAATGAGCAAATCAGAACCGGCTGGGTGCATATTCTTAAATGACCAGCCGGCTGTCATTGAACAAAAAATAAAACGGGCGGTCACTGATACGGCCCCGCCAAAGGCGGGCGAGATGAGCCCGGGGGTGGCTAATTTATTCCAACTGCTTCAAGAATTTAGCAGCGAAGAAACAGTAAAAAAGTTCCGCCGCGCATATGAAGATGGATCAATTCGCTACAGCGAGCTTAAACCGGTGCTCGCCAAAGATATTATTAAGGGGCTCAAGCCATTCCAAAAAAAATATGCGACACTCATAGAGCAGCCCAAAAAATTAATGTCAGTCTTAGAAAGCGGGTCCAGTAAAGCGCGCAAAGTGGCTCAAAACACTCTTCAAGAAGTCAAACACAAAATCGGCCTGCCAACTTAGTACTCATACTGAATACTAAATACTAGATACTTCAATTATGAATGCTTTCCAAAACGCTCTTAAGCAGCTCAAAATCGCGGCTGACGCAATGTCGCTTGATGCCGCCGTGTTGGAAATTCTAAAAAACCCAGAGCGCGTTGTGGAAGTGTCTTTGCCTATGCGCATGGACGATGGCTCTTTAAAGATTTTTACCGGCTACCGCGTTCAGCACTCTAACGCCCGCGGGCCATACAAGGGCGGCTTAAGATATCACCCCAAGGTTGACTTGAATGAACTAAGGGCCCTCGCCCTGTGGATGACCATGAAGTGCGCCGTGGTTGGTATTCCCATGGGTGGGGCCAAGGGCGGCATCACGGTTGATCCCAAAAAACTTAGTGCTGGAGAGCTGGAAAGATTAACTCGCTCTTTCACGCGCGCCATGAAAGATGTCTTCGGGCCGGAGCGAGACGTGCCCGCGCCAGATGTCAACACCACGCCAAAAATCATGGCTTGGATTATGGACGAATACAGTAAGATCGTCGGCCAGCCCGCGCCAGCCGTAATCACTGGGAAACCTATTGCCATAGGCGGATCAGCCGGGCGTGAAGCGGCCACGGGCCAAGGGGCTTTTTATGTTTTGGAAGAATTGGTAAAAAAATTAAAAATACAACCCCAAAAAACAACCGTGGCTATTCAGGGTTTTGGCAATGTCGGTTATCACATGGCCGAGCTTATGCATAAAGCCGGTTATAAAATCATCGCTTTGTCAGATTCACAGGGCGGCATTGTTGATTTGCGGCGCCGCGGCATGGATCCCAAAAACGTCATGGAGCAAAAACACAGCCGCGGCCTGATTGGCAATATGTATTGTATTGGCTCGGTTTGCGACGGCACAAACTACAAAGCAGTTGCCAATGGAAAACTTTTGGAAATACCTTGCGATATCTTGATTCCCGCGGCCTTGGAACACCAAATTACCGGCAAAAATGCCGGCCGCCTTAAAGCAAAAATTGTTTTAGAACTCGCCAATGGCCCAACCACGCCAGAAGCTGATGAGAAATTGAAACGAAAAAAAATAGTGGTCGTGCCGGATATTCTGGCCAATGCCGGCGGTGTCACAGTTTCATACTTTGAATGGGTGCAAAATAAACAGGGGCTATACTGGAGTGAAGCTGAAGTGCTGAAAAAACTAGAACCCGTTATGCGCCAAAGCTTCAGTGCCATTTGGGAACGGCACCTGAAATACAAAACAACACTGCGCGTCGCGGCCTTTGTTCTGGCCTTAGAGCGCCTGCGAGACTCTATTCAAGCAAAGTCGTAACCCGAGGCAAAGATCATATAGTCAACAGATTCAACGTCCTCTTCGCCAGGAGATATTCTGGCAGAAGGACGCTGAATAAATCCCGCACCTTCACCGCGGAGTATTGAATCCCTTGGGAAAGGATTGATGATATCCATCCACCCCGCACCTTTGTAAGGGTGCGGGGTTCATCCCTGCGGCAAGACCCCGCCGCGGCGGGGGGATTCCGGAAGGTGCGGGATAAATATATAACATTAACTCAGGACGGGAGTCACTTTTGGATGCCTGTACATAGGCCTAGACTATCATAACCATACATATCTACCATCATACCAGTATACTAGTATGATGGTATTTGTAACGGCTATGATGGTTTTGTAACGTCGTAATCCGGCCCACTAGAAATCCGCAACGCAACCGTTAATCCGCGCTCGCCCTAGGAGTGATCTGACGGAGCCATGGGGGACAATTCATGCTTGATCAACTATTCTCATATTCTTAAGAATATGAGAATAGTTTTTTTATAAGCAGTGAAATGATTTACGGTAATATGGTGAGAGCCCTAACTTTTATAATTTTTGCCTTCCCTATTTTTTTAATGACCGGCAAATTGATTTTATCTCCAACGATTTTTTTATCACGCAAAATATATTTCCAATCAGGTCTTAATTGTGGCAAGGTTATACCCAAATCATTAAGGATTTTTTCTAAAAAAATCCTTATTTCTGGTTTTGTTTCTTTTAATTTTTCAGCAATTTTCAATTCTTCTATCATACCAATAAAAACTGCTTCTCCGTGACTTAATCCGTATTTGAGTTCAAGGGCATGTGCTATGGTGTGCCCAAAATTTAAAATCTGCCTGATATTTTTATCCTTCGGATCTCTTTTAATAAAATATTGCTTTACTTTGATTGATCTTAAAATCAATTCTTTTTTAATAGGGCTTTTGCCAATTTTGACATTAGAGGATTTTATAATTTCTAATATGCGCGGGTCTTTAACGAGACCAGCTTTAACAATTTCTGCAAAGCCGTCGATTGTTTGTTCTTTTTTTAAGGTTTTTAAAAAACGACTATCTATAATTACGGCTGCGGGATTATAGAAAGAACCTATTTGATTTTTATAATTAAGAAAGTTAATGGCTGTTTTGCCGCCAATAGAACTATCAACTTGGGCTAGAAGAGTAGTCGGAATATTAATATACCGCACTCCCCTTTGATAAATTGATGAAGCAAAACCAACTAAATCGGTTACTGAGCCGCCACCAAAAGCTATCACCAGACTTTCCCTGTCCAATCTCGCTCTGATAAATTCAATCAAAAGTTTTTCTAAAACTTCCCACTCTTTTGCCGTTTCTCCATTGGGAATCCGAATTAATTCAATTTTATCGGGAGTTGCTTTAATGATTTTGGAAATAGCCCATTGGCAATTTGAAATTAAATAACTTGAACTCACCAGGGCAATTTTTGACGGCTTAATATCTCTTAAAACAGCTTTTATTGCTTTAAGCGAATAATATACTTTCATATAATTATATTTTACCAAAAAATTCTCTTTTGGAGAATTCCATTTATTTTTGCAGTTAACAACCCCCGCACCCACGCTTGGCGCGGATTAAGGGAGGCAATACTCGAAGAAAGCTTCCGCCCGCCAGTGTGGAGGGTAAAATATTCAGTCCAATAGTCTGGACCCCGTTAGAAATCCTGCGGTTGTCAGCGAATTTGCTTCATTGGTAAACAGTCTGGCCGATTTAGTTCTTATACAGCTCGTGCCAGATTTATCTCCAACCATTTCTAACGGGGTGGACTATGGGACTGGCCTAGAAAGGGCAAAAACTGAACAATCAAAACTAGCTAATGGTAAATGATTTACGATGATATGACGAGAGCCCAAATTTTTTTATGGCGCGCCGATGGGCCGCCGTGCCGTATCCTTTGTGCTCGCGAAAACCATAGCCCGGAAAACGGCGCTCAGCGGCAGTTAAAATCGCATCGCGGTAAACTTTGGCAATAATTGAGGCGGCAGCGATTATCCGCACGCACTTATCGCCGTCACGCACTCCCTCAACAGGGCAAGCGCAGCCGCCAACTGAAAAATAATCAGCCAAAACATAATCAGCTGACGGGCAAAGGCCGCTTACCGCGCGGCGGAAAGCCAAGTTGTTGGCTTCGCTGATGCCAATCCTATCTATTTCCTTCTCGCTGACCAAGCCATAACTGAAAGAAATAGCCCGCGCTATAATTCTTTTCGCCCAACGCGCTCGGGCCAAGGGCGTGACATGTTTTGAATCGCGAAGATCAGGTAGTTTGCAGTATGGTTTTAAAATCAAGGCCGCGGCCACGAGCGGCCCAGCCCAAGCACCGCGCCCAACTTCATCTAAACCGGCAATCAGCTCATAACCCTGCCGGTGACGGTATGATTCAACCCGCCTAAACTCATGTCGCACTTTATGCATAATGCTTAACATGAAATAAATCCCGCACCTTCACCTCGGAGCATTGAACCCCTTGGGGAAGGATTGATGGTATCCATATCCCCCTGCATCTTCGTAAAGGTGCGGGAGTATTCTGGAAGGTGCAGGATGAATTTGATCCGAGCAGTGCGGCGGCAATTTTTTATTACCGTCGCCAGCACGAAAAGAGCTACTTCGGCAATTCGCAACTGGTTTTTTCTGCCAGCTTTTCGAGAGAAACTTCGCCGCTTTCGCGCGAACCATCGGCAAATTCCCAAGTTGGATAGCCCTCAATTTTTTTGTCTTTACATTCCTGCGTCCGCCCCCGCCTATCTGGCGTGGAACATTCAATATAATTCAGATATTGCTCTGACTTGCCAAACATTGCTTTTTGATTTTTGCAGTGCGGGCACCAATACGCGCCATAAAACACCGCGCCTTTGTCGTTCAGGCACTGAGCGAACACGTCAAATTTTCCGGGCTGGCTGTTATTGGATGAAAAAAATACTACTAGACCAACAACGATCGCCGCCACGACGATTCCCCCGCTAATATAGTTTATCGTTTTCTTGTCCATATTATTCCACTAAATATACACTAAATATTAAAAACTAAAAAACACTAATTTATATGACTTTCCAGCTTGGCAATTAAACCATCTTCGGTCGGCACGCCAATCATCTGTTCAACAACTTTGCCTGCCTTAAAAAGCAAAAACGTGGGAATGCTCATTATACCATATTTTTGAGCTGTTTCTTGATTTTCATCCACATTAAGCTTGCCTATTTTTATCGGCCCATCCTTCATGCGCCCAGCCACTCGCTCAATAATGGGCCCAGATACGCGGCAGGGCCCGCACCACGGCGCCCAAAAATCAACCAAAACCGGCACCGCCGCGCCCAGAACCTCATTCTGAAAATTTTGATCAGTGAAAATAGTTTCCATAAAGTTATAATAGCTGTTGGATTTTGGACCTGGAGGGAGTTGAACCCTCAACTCGACTATGCCATAGTCGCGTGTTCCCGTTATACCACAGGCCCATAATACTGTTTGCTAATTTCTTGAACAATTGTGGTTAGCTCATTATATACATCAGAAGAAAAATAATCTATACGGCAAACCCCTTTATAATCTAACTTTTTTGACGGCCTGCCGATTGTTCGCGGATCAATCTGGGCTTTATAGAACTGCTGTTGAGGAATTTTCGTCACTTTTGACCAAAATTCTTGTAACCCAATTATATCTTGATCAGCTCGACATTGAAGAGTGCACCGAAATTTTTTTTCATCAACATCATAGCACCGGCGCAGCAGTTTCACAAATAATGCAATGATCGCTGGATCAGAATTTCCAAACATCAACGCTCCTCGCTGAGTTTTTGAGCCTTCGCCGAGGTACAGCATTGTGAGGGCTATTTTAGCTATATCGTAGTTATCTAACAGCCCGCCAAGATAACTAATCCTGACGCGCATACTATTTAAATATACCTCCCGCTTGCTCTTATTGGCCGCCAAAGCCAATTGACGCGCCATTTTTAATCTTTGGTCAGCACGCTCTTTCATTTGGCGTCTCTGCTCATCAGAAAGGTCTAACCCTTGGAACCAATACGAAAGAGTGCTTTTTGGTATTTTGCTATTAAGTGTGCTGGATATGTCGGCGTAGCTTCTGCCCAATTTTCGCAAATTCATAGCTTCTTCTCGCAGTGTTTTGTTATATTTTCCCATAATAAAAGGAATGCTACGTGTTTAATTTAATAAAGATATTGTACCGTAGAATTATGTAATGTTCAATATTATATTATGTACAGTATTTAATCATTTTATTATACTCTTGTCAATATATTATAATACATTATTGACATTGTTGCAAATATATTGTGAAGCTCCACGAGTTGATCCGCCTCGGGCGGATGGCTTATTGTCGAACGTAGTTCCGTAGAGCACCCGCCCGGGGCGGACAGAGAACCCACGCACCCCGCCGCAGCGGGGTGCGTGGGTATAAAATAATGTTTCACGTGAAACAATTTTAAATTAGGCAATTACCCAAACTAATCTAATTAACAAAAACGAGCCGCTGGTTCGCACCACAACGGCTCGTATCGCCCTGCTTGGTCATGTATCTGCCATTATCGTCTTGTGTTAGAGACAAGTAATGGTCAAAAAATCTTTATGAAAACCCACGTAAACAGCAATGATATTATCACCCACACAAGAAAGCTGGCCCCAAGAGCGATTAATAGACCGGCTATAATGGGCCATATCATGCTACCGCTTCTAGTGGTTTCATCCGTCTCATCGATATCGCCTTTGATTTCGTACATCTTGACCTCCTTCTGCCACAATGCTAATGAGTTGGCTCATTGAATTCTGATACTGACACAAGCACGCGACCGCCACTTGGCGTGTTTGACTGCATGGCTAATGCCTTTTCCTTGGCATCCTCAATACTGTCCGCGAAAATCTCCTCTTTTTGCGTGGGCAGTACAGCATCATCCGGGAATTCGGTAAATCCCGTGTTGAAGAAAACCCTGTATATTGCAAGGTACTTTTTCATTAGACCCCTCCGTTGTGTTTGTCTTTAGTAATAACATAGTCTGGAAATTTGTCTATAGGTACTTGGTTAATCAATGAGGTTAGCCACTTAAAATGCTGGATATTATGCTGTAACAGCTGATATTTAATATTATAATATAAAGATTACAAAAATACCAAAATTATGTTTTAATATAACATATTTTTTATATTAAACTGTAAAATTCAAATATTGTCAAGATTATTTGCTAGATTTTATCTATTGTGTTATAATAATGTATACTGAATATCAACAGTATTTGAACTACATGACTGGCGCTAAAAACTTGAGCATGGCTTTAGCCCTAACAGTGGCTTTTACATTATTGGCGTTTAACCCTGTGAAGCTCCTCGATCTTACCCCGCTGGGCGGGGTGGCCTCCCTAGAGATTGGGGCGGAGCGCCTGTCCGCCGAAGACCTGGCGCA
>Ga0156061_110_pt2 | contig 9495 bp, 14 predicted proteins | sample RifCSPlowO2_02_FD_107714 | JGI IMG/M metagenome (GOLD analysis project Ga0156061, IMG submission 107714) | Candidatus Uhrbacteria bacterium RIFCSPLOWO2_02_FULL_48_12
AAGAATTATTTTGAGTAATGTCAAAACCGGGGAGAATTCAAAAGCAGATTTTGGAAATCAAGTCTCAACTGACTGAAAGAAGTTCGTCGTATCGAGCCGTGGGAATGTTTGAGACAGGGGAGAGCGAAGTGTTAAAAAGCAAATTGGAGGAACTTGAAACGGAAAGACGATTTATTCTTGACTACAGGGAAAGCTGGGTACCGAAAACTCTTTGGAATTTATTTTTCCCAATTATAGTAGCATTTATAACAACCTTGTTTACTCTCTGGCTAACTCGATAAACTAATGACCACCTTACACAATCCGACTTCGTACCCGCCTGTGGGTGCGAGAATCCAGCCTGTCCGACGCTGAATTTGAAGAATTGAAAAAGTCCGTAGCAGGACTGCTCGGACTTTAGCAATGGTCACCGGGCCGAAGCCCGGATCAGTGGGTTACCCCAAATGTGTCTAAAGATTAGCAAATATGAAAAATAAAGTCAAATTCTCAATTCTTATCGCAATCCTGACGCTTTTCGCCATCCCGTCTTTAACCTACGCCGCATGGTGGAATCCTTTGACTTGGTTTCAGAAGCCGCTCGCGGGTGCGCCTGTTTCGGAAGTTGTCGCAACGGGAACGCCTGTTGCCGAAAGCCCGCAGGCGGATGTAGCGCCGGAAATTGTAAAATAAGATTATGTCTAAAAATCAAATCATAATTGTAGGAGTAATAGTTGTCGGGGTTCTTTTAGCTTTTGCCTATGGCAATCTCAACAATTCAAAAACTGACGACGGTTATTTGTTGAGCGTGCCTAATTTGAATTTTGAAATTGCATTTCCCGCAGAACCACAGTTCAATAGAACAGACGGGGAAGATTTTACGAGATACTCATGGTTTTACATAGATAACTCTCCAGATGGGCGAGTAGGGTTGTTTGTGCAAGCAGAAAATAATCTTTACGCTTACAACAAAAGCCAGGAAGAATTTATAGAGGAAACAGCGAGGATTTATGTCGGTGTTGTATCTCGTATGGAGAAAGACCCGAACGCGTCCGCGATAGATTACGAGATAAGCGGTGTTTATAGCGATACATCTCGTGAAACAGAAACTATTGTTGGTAGAATTGTTGATGTTGAGGGTTGGACGTTCAACATCACGAATCAATTTGAAAACGAGAATCGCTACCCAGGTTTTATCAGTAGCTTTAAGAAAATTTGATTATGAAAACAATAAGTGAATTAAGCGGCAGGGTGATAGCGCTATACTCAATAATAACTAACCCGCAAACAACGACGATGTAATTCCCCAAAAACATGAAAACGCAAACTAATTCAATGAAATACGAAGGGCAGTGCAGATTTTGCAAAGAGGATTTTACGAAAAGGCAGATCGCGAACCACCTTGATGTTTGCCAGAAAAGAGAGAGAAAAGAAAATATAAGGAATTTGAGATTAAGAATCGCTGACCCTTACATGAAGAATTTTTGGCTGATCGCGGAAGCCAATAAGCAAGCCGTATTTAGGGATTTGGATAATTTAATAAGAGATGTGTGGGTTGAATGTTGCGGCCATTTAAGTTTGTTTGGCGGTTATGGAAGCGAAACTGGAAAAGCAAGAATTATTTGGGATACGATGAATCCGGGAGATAATCTCAATTACATTTACGATTTCGGCAGTTCCACGGAGTTAATCGTTGAAGTGTTAGGATATAGCACACATCAGTTAAGCGGCAAGAAAAAAATAGAGATAGTTGCTCGGAATTATTTGCCGATATCTAATTGTGCAAAATGCAGCAAACAAGCAACGCGGATTTGTGCCGCTTGCGGTGAAGATGCCTTTACTTTAGCGTGCGATGAGTGTGCTTTAAAATACCATAATGAAGAAAACAAAAAAGAGGAGCATTATCTTTTACCGTTAGCCAATTCTCCCCGCGCTGGTGTTTGCGGCTATGAACCAACTGGGTCATTAGACAAATTATTTTAAGCAACAATTAAGGAGTATATTTGTGTTATGCACAATCTCTTAAATGAGGATACTTCTAAATTAGATTCGGATAAAACTGGGAATGTTGTGCATGTGGAAGTGCTCGGAACAGGCGAAAAACTTTGATGGAAAAGTAGGAGAGATTATGTTAGTATGAGCCTATGACTCAAATCATTCTTGATACGAAAATAAGGCATGGGAAGCCGACTATTGAAGGAACTCGCATTACCGTTGAGGAGGTTTTAGGTGCGCTTGCAGGGGGTATGACCTATGCGGAGGTTGAGAAGGAGTATGGAATCACTCCAGAGGGGATTATGGCGGCAGTGCGGTATGCCTCCGCGTGGATGCATGGAGAGGAGATAGCGCCCCTCGCAGAGCGAATCAATGAAGTTTATTCTTGACGCAAACATTCCGTATTCTGCAGCGGAGATTTTCCGGCTAGTGAAGCCGTGCATGTTCGAGATTTAGGTCTCGGCAGCGCCACTGATGCAGAAATCGCCAGACATGCCCTGAAAGAAAAAGCTGTCATTATTACTCGCGACTTGGATTTTGCAAACATCATTTTACATCCTATTTCAACGCATTATGGAGTCGTTGTCCTCCGAGTTCCATCGTATTTTACGGTAAAACATATCATCTCCCTCTTGAAGATTTTCTTTTCAAAAGTAATGACCGAGAATTTGATTAGGCGACTTACCATCGTTGAACCCGGCCGGTATCGCATGCGAGGATAACTCAAAATTTCCGACTTGTAACTACCCAACGGCCACCCTCCGCACAATCCGGCTCCGTATCTGCCTGTGCAGATACACACGCAGACAGGTCAAAGGTGCGAAGAATATCAAGCAAATCACCCGCGCGATGGTAGTTTCGTTGACAATGAGATAACATGAAAAAAGATTTCAAGAAGTGGCATACCGCGAAAGAAAGCATTCACTATCAACCCGATGACCCGGGTATCTATTTTCGGGAGCGGGACATTTGGTGGTCTCGTCTCGGAGTTAACATTGGTTTTGAACAAGACGGCAAGGGTGAATCGTTTAGCCGTCCCGTGCTCATTATCAAGAAATTTAACCAGTTTCTCTTTTGGGCTGTCCCGCTTTCCGGTAGGCTTAAGGAGAATCCTTACTATGTTGAATGCGTTTGTTCTGACGGACGAACTCGTGCCGCGATGATTTCGCAGCTTCGTTTGATAAGCTCCAAGCGACTAACTGACAAAATCGGTTTCGCCGACTCTACTTCCCTTCGAGCAATCAAAAAGGCAATCAAAGCATTGCTCTGACCGCCCCTTTGACTTTCCTGGCCCGCTTGCGCGGACCAAAGCCCGAAGGCCATTTGTAGCTAGAGGATAGCAAATGCTCTTAAATAAGTCAAACCATTATGGCAACATTAAGAACAATCCGACTTCGTATAAAAGGCACGAAGAATATCAAGCAAATCACCCGCGCGATGGAGGCGGTGTCGGCGGTGAAGATGCGCAAGAGCCAGAGTGTGGCGCTGGCGGCACGGCCGTATGCGATCAGTGCGCTAAGTTTGCTCCACAACTTGAAACGGAGTGTTTCCACTGCGAATGTTCACCCATTTTTGCGCACTGACGCGGAACAGACGCGGAAGGGAGAACGCGGAACAGACGCGGAAAAGAGAATGATGCTGGTGGTTGTTACCTCCGACAAAGGATTGGCGGGACCGTTCAACACGAATGTGCTAAAGAAGGCGGAGCAATTTGTAAAGAACACCACCACCCCGTCCCCCGCTTTGCCGCAAAGCGGGGGACACCCCTCCTCAACTGAGGAGGGGAAGAAGATAACCCTCGTCACCGTAGGGAAAAAGGCGGGGGAGTATTTTTCACGAAGGGGGCGGAAACCGATTGTCGCGCTTACCGGGTACGGTGATTACGGCGAACTTGCGGAAGTGGAGCCGCTCTTTGAGGCAGTTTCGGAAGCATTTGTATCGGGCAAGGCAGACGAGGTTTTTGTGATTTACACCAATTTCCTTTCGGCGATGAAGCAAGAAGTCGTTGTGCGAAAACTTCTCCCGTTTTCGGAGGAGGGATTGGAAGAGATGGTACGCGGTATCGTCCCTGAAAGAGGGCGATTTGCAATAAAAGATACTAATATACCAATGGGTACTAATGAAACTAATAATACTAATAAGAGCCGAGAATACCTGTTTGAACCGTCGCCGAAGGAGATACTGGAGGCAATACTTCCCGCACTTCTGAAAGTACAGATTTACCATGCAATCCTTGAAGCGAACGCCTCCGAGCATTCGTCCCGCATGGTCGCGATGCGCAGCGCCACCGATAACGCAGGCGAGCTTATCAAGAGCTACACCGTATCGCTCAACAAGGCGCGGCAGGCGGCGATTAATAAGGAATTGGCGGAGATTACGGGCGGCAGCGAGGCGCTGTCCGCCTAATATCAAATACCAAATCTCGAATCTCGAAAATGAAGAAAGTTTCAATATTGAATATTCAAAATTAGATATTTTTCGATATTGGGTATTCGAGATTCGATATTGCAAAAGTTAAAAAGTAAACTATAGTATTGGCACTATGAACGCAACACCATCAACCGCAGAAGGTCGTATCGTCCAAATAATCGGTCCGGTCGTAGATGTGGAGTTCGGGGAGAATGTTCCTCCGATTTATACTGCATTAGAAACGCTTTACAACAATGAGAAGAAGGTTTTTGAGGTCGCCCAACACCTCGGCAACGGCCGTGTGCGCGCCGTGTCTATGGACTCAACCGACGGCCTCTCGCGCGGACTTTCGGTAACGAATACAGGCGCTCCGATTTCGGTGCCGGTAGGAAAACCGATTCTCGGTAGAATGTTTAATTTGCTTGGAGATGTAATTGACGGTATGCCACCCATCGCCGCACAAACCCCGCGGCTCCCGATTCACCGCAAGTCGCCGACCTTTACCGAGCAATCCACCAAAGTCGCCATCTTTGAGACAGGCATTAAAGTCATTGACCTGATTGCTCCCTTCATCAAAGGAGGCAAGATTGGACTGTTCGGCGGCGCGGGTGTAGGCAAGACCGTGCTTTTGCAGGAACTCATCCGCAATGTCGCAACAGTCAATAAGGGCTACTCGGTCTTTGCCGGTGTCGGCGAGCGAACCCGCGAAGGAAACGACCTCTACAAAGAAATGAAGGAGTCAGGCGTCCTGCCGCAGACCGCGCTCGTCTTCGGACAAATGAACGAAGTGCCGGGCGCAAGAGCGCGCGTCGCGCTCTCCGGCCTCACGATGGCGGAGCATTTCCGCGACTCGGAAGGGAAGGATGTGCTTCTCTTCATTGACAACATCTTCCGCTTCACGCAGGCCGGTTCCGAGGTCTCGGCTCTTCTGGGAAGAATGCCGTCCGCTGTGGGCTACCAGCCGACGCTCGCTAATGAAATGGGTGAACTGCAGGAGCGCATCACCTCAACCAAGAAGGGCTCCATCACCTCGGTGCAGGCGATTTATGTCCCCGCTGACGACATCACCGACCCCGCTCCGGCGACCACTTTCTCGCACCTGGACTCCACCATCGTGCTCTCCCGCGGTCTTACGGAACTTGGTATCTATCCGGCCGTGGACCCGCTTGACTCCAGTTCAACTGCGCTTGACCCGAACATTGTGGGCGAAGAGCATTACAAAGTCGCCCGTGAGGTACAGCGCATTCTTCAACGTTACAAAGACCTACAGGACATCATTGCGATTCTTGGGATTGAAGAACTTTCCGATGAGGACAAACTGCTTGTAGAGCGCGCGCGCAAGATTCAGCGATTCCTCTCCCAGCCGTTCAATGTCGCCGAGGTCTTTACGGGAAAACCCGGCAAGTATGTTACTCGCGCCGAAACCGTCCGCGGATTCAAGGAGATTATTGACGGCAAGCACGACGACAAGCCGGAGGGGGCGTTTTACATGAAAGGAAGGATTGAGGAGGTCAGCGCGTGATACGAATGTTGCGAATTCACGCACGAATGCTTCGAATATGCGAATGAAGAATTTCACAGCATTTGTAGATTTGTAGCATTCGCATGGTAATTCGTTGCATTCGTATCAAACTTTATGTCTTCCGAACTTCAGTTAAAAATCATCTCTCTCAAAGAGGTCGTCTACAACGACTATGTTGATTCCGTAACCCTCCCAACCAAGGCGGGCGAAATTACCGTGCTTCCACATCACGCTCCGCTTATTTCGCACCTTGCGAAAGGCACGCTCCGCGCCCGCCGTCGCGGATCCGAAGGTCATCCTAAAGCATTTGATATCCAAGGCGGTTTTATGGAGATTACTTCCAACAGCCGGTTGACCGTGTTGCTCGGCTAGCGTCCGTTGTTCTTGTTCTGTTATTCTTGAGAACAACAGCACGGCGGTGATTTGGGTAATCCAGGTTTTTGTACAAAAAAACGGGGAGTCGTCTTGAAGACAACTCCCATGGCAATCGTATAAGGCCACCCACTTTGCATTTGCGCGCGAAGTTCGGTAGGGTGTGGGCTGAATTCAGGCGTGTACTTGGGGTGACCGCATGGGCGGAGACGCTCGCTGTCGCGCGCTTGCAAGCGTATCATGCCGTGAAGGAGATACGATTCGATGGCAAGATTCCCGTCTTCCGCCGCGACATCGGTGGGCCGATACTGGAACTTAACTAGTCGGCTCTCATAAGTTTTTCACAGGTCGGCTGCGACAACTGACAGCCGGCCTTTTTGATTTCCTGCAGGAAAACGGATAAGATAATCGCGACGGCCAAATCATTTGCGAGGCACATAATCGCCCGTCCGTCTACGGCTGACGAGGGGCCTATAGTAAAATGGCATTACGCGCCCATGGCATGGGCGAGGTGGGAGTCCGATTCTCCCTAGGTCCAAAATGAAAAAGAAAAAGGTTTTTGTGTTGGTGGGACATCCGGATAACGAAAGTTTGAGCGCGAAGTTTGCGACAAGTTATGTGCACGGAGCCGAGGAAGCCGGTCATGATGTGCGCCGAACGAACCTCGGAGAACTCTCTTTTGACCCGATTCTGCATCGCGGCTATAAAGCGCAGCAGCCGCTGGAGCCGGACTTGCTTACTATGCAGGAGGATATCCTGTGGTGCGACCATTTTGTGATTCTCTATCCGACGTGGTTTTCCACCATGCCCGCGCTTCTGAAGGGGCTTTTTGACCGTATATGGCTTCCCGGTTTTGCGTTTCAGTTCCGCAAGGAAGGGATATTTAAAGATAAATTGTGGCGCGGGCTTCTCAAGGGCAGAACTGCGCGCGTCTTTGTACTCTCCGACTCGCCGCCGATTCTCGCGCGGCTCATTTTCGGCGACACCACGAACGAAATCCGCAAAGGCATCCTTTGGTTTTCCGGCATCCGCGCCCGCGTGAAAAAAGTCGGCCCCGTGAAGTTTCTCACGCCGCGGAGGACGGAGCGGTGGAAACGGAGGTTCCACCGATGGGGCAAACATGGATGGTAATACCAGAAAATTATTTCTGCTATTTTTTATTGGGTAATATCTACTTTCTGCCACCAAATCTCGTCAGGAATTGATACAGTCGAAACATCTGTTCCTTACGAGAGAGGTTGCGGAAATTATACCGCCACTGGTGCTCTCCGACAAAGCGATAGAGGTATCTTCGTTGGACCCCGCCTTTTGCGGCAAGGAAGTTTTTGAGCAGTCCCCAGTACCCGTCAAGCGTTTGCGTGTGCACTTCACCGCGCACATACTCACCCGCATCATGGTCAACAAAGTCGTGCCGGTAGCCGTAGCGAGGAAGCGCGCGGTATCCTTTGAAGCCGTCCGTGTAGAGCGTGCTACCCCGCTCCACCGTTTCGGTGATATGCGGTCGTGTCGTGGCAATCTTGGTATTCGACACAAGCCATGCGCGTACTTGTTTCTGTCCACGCGAGACAATGCCGAAAATGGCTTGTTTGCTCGTCCCCCTGCCACGCCGCGTCCCTTGCCGTCTGATGTGAATGCGCTTATTCTTCCACTGACCGCCGAGGTAGGTCTCGTCCGCTTCACAGATGCCGGAAAGCGTCTCGGGAACATCAACGCACATAATTCTTCGTAGGACGGTAACACAAGCATGTGCCGTCATTACGGAAAGACGGCATTCCTTTTCAACCGCTTTCCCCGTTTCATCGCGCAGAAATGTGTCAATGACACGGTACCAGTGAGCGCGAGTAATTCTGAAACCCTGAATTGGACAAAAAGTGTGCGGCGACCATTCCCTGCGGCATCGCATACACTTTCGGTGATGTCGGCGCACCAACCAAAAGAAACGGTGTCCGCAATGCAAACACGAACCATTTGTAGGCATAACATTGGTGGCAAAATGTTGATAATGCCCCCACTATGTCTCAAATATCGCTTTGTTAAGAGTCAAAGAACAGAAATCTGGTGGCAGATTTTATATATTACCCTAGATAAATAGGTCAGGCACTTTTGATGTAAACCGAACTCTAATCCTAATGGCAAACATTCAGCACTACATTTTCGTGGACGAGTCGGGCGATCCGGGGAAGCCGTTTGAAAAGATGATAAAATAAAAACCGTTATGCTTGGATTCACCGACGAACAATTTAAAGAGGTAAAAGAAAAAGGTGAAGCGTTGTATAAATCGCTCGGCGAGGTTTACTGTCCGTATTTCAAGGAAAAGGTGAGTTTTAACGCTAAGGGTCTGGAACATTTGAAGTTTAAAAAGAAACATCATGCCCGCTCTGCCGAAGATCAATATGTACGGTTTAGAATTCTAAAACTGGCACCTGAGATTCTCAAGCAAACAAAAACCATTCAAGGAATATCAGAACAAAAGGTGTTTGAGCTAAACCGAAGCAACCAGCGAAACGAATATGTCATGGCTGACGCTCTGTATTACGAATTTGTCGCTATTTTGGAAAAGACGAGAGTGCGAGTAATCGTTAAACAGATTGGCACAGCCCCGAAATATTTTTGGAGCGTCATTCCATTTTGGAAAATCAACAAAGAGAACGGAAAAAGAAAATTGCACTATGGTAGCCCTGAGTATGATTAATACATTCATGCACAATAATGCAACAAAAAACACCGCTTTTGGCGATGTGTTTTGTTGGCACTTGGTTACGGTTTGGATAAACATTGACCGTGAGAGGGCAAGCCCATCCAAGCGCCACAGTCAATGTAACAAAGATTGATATAAAAGTCAAAGATGGATATGGGGATAATTCAAGCCGAATTAAAGATAGAGCAACTCTTGTATGTTCATCCCAAGGAAAATCCTCTATACAGTCGGCATCGTGGCGATACTTGCTATCGGCATCTTTATCAGTTCATCATCCGGAAAGGGAAAGGCGACTCAACCGCCAGAACAGATACCAGAGCAGATCGCGGCAGTCGGTGGAATAGACATATCGACATCAGCCGTTACAGATGCGACGAGTACAGGCACAGAATCGCAGTCGGGCGAGTTGGTGAAAGTCGTGCGCGTGGTGGACGGCGACACGATAAATGTTGAAATAAACGGCAAGGTAGAACCCGTGCGCTATATCGGCATAGATACGCCTGAGACAGTTGACCCGCGCAAA
>Ga0156061_109_pt1 | contig 9116 bp, 7 predicted proteins | sample RifCSPlowO2_02_FD_107714 | JGI IMG/M metagenome (GOLD analysis project Ga0156061, IMG submission 107714) | Candidatus Uhrbacteria bacterium RIFCSPLOWO2_02_FULL_48_12
ATTCTTAAAGAACCTTTTAAGGCAAGGGCTATTCTATCTTGTTCTTTCATTAGAGGAAGAAATTCTTGATGACCGTAAAAACTTAAGCCAAAAGTGAGTGACTGCTTTGAGGTGATGACTGACGCCAAGATTGGCTCAAGGCGTTCAACCCATTCATTCGTAGCCCCGGGCCGAGGCAAAGGTGGCCCTGCGCTCGCGATTTTTACCACGCCGGCCAAATCTTCCATCACCTGTTTGGGCTCCGGCAAATTTCCTCTTATCAGAGCCACTGGCCCGTTCACCCGCGCACCAGTCCGCCTCGGGCGGACGGTGCGTGGTTCCGCCCCACGGAACACCGAAACGAGAGGCGCCGTCCGCCCGAGGTGAGTAAACCCGTGGGGCTCCACTTCCTTGACCTCAAGATTAATCCCGCGCCCCTCGGCATAACCCAAAAGTTCAGCCAAAGACAACTCCGGCTGACGACCGAGAATGAATAGATAATTATCCTCCATGATGGTGGCTCAAGAAAAACTGCCGATTATGCTTAACATATAAATATCATAGCACGCCCGGCGCCATGATGACATTGGCAAAAATTCCGTTTCCAAGTCAAAAATGATATAATGAACACAACCAATAAATATGTATATTTTTCTTATCCTCATTGGTCTTTGGGCGTTCGTCTATCTTTTAAATAGAGTCCGGCGACTTGAGGAAACGGTCAATCAATTGCTGACGGACAAAAATCTTGGTCCGCGTGATTTACCGGCGGCCAAGGAAGCCGCCGCGCCAGAATCTGTTCCGCCTCCGCCATATACTCCTGTTCCTGCCCCTACTCTGCATACTGAATCTTCATTTACTCGTGCCTTAACGCTTGAACAACATAAAGTTGAAAGCTCTCGCGACACCGCATCGCCAGAACCTGCCCCAGCACGAGCCCCATCAGAATTCTGGCTGGGGCATGATTTAGAATTTAAATTTGGCAGTACTATTTTTACCGGCATTGGCGCTATTGCCGTTACTTTTGGGCTAGGCTTCTTTTTACGCTACGCTTTTGAGAATAATCTCATCACTGAAACGATGCGCGTGGCTTTGGGGCTGATGGCTGGCGCGGCGCTGTTAATCTTTGGCGAAATCACCAGAAAACGATTCCCGTCCTATGGCCAGATTGTGACTGGCGGCGGTTTGGGAATACTTTACTTATCAATTTTTGCCTCATTTAATTTTTATAATCTCGTATCCCAACCGCTGGCTTTTCTTGGAATGATAGCGGTCACGGCTGTTGGTGTTGCCCTGGCTGTGCGCGCTGATTCGCTATCGTTGGCCGGCTTTACCCAAATCGGCGGCTTCTTAACGCCGCTCCTTCTCTCCAACAACGTCAATAATCCGCACGGGCTTTTTCTTTATTTAGCCCTCTTGAATGTCGGAGTGGCGGCAATTGCCTGGCACAAATTATGGCGGCCGCTCATTGTCGGAAGTTTCTTCGGCACGGTTATACTCTATATACTCTGGTTTACCGCTTACTACACTGACTCGCAGTTTAAAATTGCCGAGGGCTATGCCAGTCTTTTCTTCTTCATGTTTCTGGCTATTTCACTACTGCAATATCTTAGCGGCCGCGCGCCGCAAGATGAAAGTGATTTAGCGATCTTAACGCTGACGCCGACGGCTTATCTTGGTATGAGCTATCTTATCATCAACCCGCTCTACCCCTACTGGATGGGTACGTTCACCACTGCTCTAGCCGCTATTTATTTAACGCTCGCCCTGTTTTTGGAAGAAACTGATGATCAGGCCAAGCGCCGTTTTAAACAGTTTCTCGCTGGCCTTGGCTTTGTGCTTCTGGTAATCGCCGCACCGATTCAATTTCACAAGCACTGGATTACCATTGCTTGGGCGGCCGAAGCTTTTGTGCTGACCCTGCTTGGTTTCCAAATCAAATCAAGCAAACTGCGAATATTCGCGCAGGGCATATTCTTCTTTGTCATCATGCGCTTAGTGCTTCTGGACAGCACTCTCGGAGCCGAAGCCGTGCCATGGTTTAACAATCGCCTTTTATCGTTTGGCTTGTCCGCCTTGTTTTTTGCCCTCACGACCGCTCTCTATGCCAGCCGCACAGCAGACCTAGATCAACCAGAAGAAACTTCAATAATTTCCCTGCTTCTAATTGAGTCATCGGCCGTGCTGCTGTGGGGCGGCAGTTTAGAAATTCTTGATTTCGCCGAGCATTGGTGGCTATCCGCTTTCTGGCCGTTGGTTTCTCTGTTCACCGTGGTAGCCGCTTTTGGCATAAAGGATATGCCGGGACGAGCCTTTGCCTTGCTAGTGCTCGGCGCTACGACATTTAGACTAATTGCCTTTGATGCTGGCCATATAATAATAAACGAGGCTTGGCTAAACCCGCGCAATTCCCTTTTCTTGATAGCTATTTTGGCAAACATGAGCGTCATGTTTTTTTATCAAATTTTACCGACTGACACCGAACACGAAGAAAAACAGGGAGCGACCACACTCTTGCTTTTAAACACCTACCTCTTAACCATGTGGATGATTAGCGCGGAGATTTTTGATTTTCATCGCACCTTCTGGCTGCCAGTCGCTTGGGCCTTGGGGGCTCTCATGGCTGGGTGGGTGTCGCTCAACTTAAACAATCTGCCCTTGAGAATAGCGGCTTATGGAACATTCATCATTGCCGGCCTGAGGGCTTTGGGGTATGAAAGCAATGTTAATCTAGCCAGCTACTCGCCAATTTTTAACTCAAGGGTGTTCATGGTTATGGTGCTGGTGGCAGCCGCATCGTTATTTGTTTACATGCTCCGGCAAAATCGCGAAGCCGTGCCGCCCCAGGAACTTGCCAATGTTCAAACCGTATTCTTTTTTGGCATCAATACTCTGCTTCTTTGGCTTTTAAGCGTTGAGGTTATTGATTTCTTTAAGCAAAAATTATCTTTACTATCGCCGGCCGAACAATTTACCCAGCGAATTAAATACAAAAATTTGCAAAATGCTTCGCTGTCGGTCGCTTGGACGCTCTACACTATTATTCTCCTTATCGTCGGCATTGTCCGCACTTCCCGACGCGCGAGACAATCAGCCATTGTTTTGTTTGGCGTAATTATCTTCAAGGTTTTTCTTTACGATACGGCGAACCTCAATAATTTCTATCGTTTCGTGTCGTTTATAACTTTGGGTCTAATCCTATTGCTTACTGGCTATCTTTACCAGCGCTATCGCGACCGCATTACGCAATTTATTACTATCGCCCCCTCTCCATAAAAGCATATATAAATAGAGTTCCCCATAACCCATGAACGAATCTTCTCATTCCTCAAACAAAAAACTTCATTTGCTTGGGGTTGCCAGTTTTATAACCATGTGCTAGGATACCGGCATAAGTTAAATATGGTCTTTTTGCCCCCGCCTTGACGGGGGTGACCCCGCCGATGGCGAGGTGCCGACAAAGACAATGTGTCCCCCGCTATGGTGGGGGCAATATGGTCTCTCGGGGACCATTTTTGTTTCTTAACCACTAAAATAAATGCAACGCTACGAACTAATGTACATCCTGCCGCCGACCTTGACTGAAAACGAGGTGCCGGCTACGACCGAAAAGATCTCTACCCTTCTCAAAGATAACGGCGCGGAAATCAGCCAAGAAGTTGATCTGGGCAAAAAACGGCTGGCCTATCCCATCAACCACCATCAATACGGCTACTATCGCCTGCTGGAGATGAGCTCGGAGCCAAGCAATATTGCCAAAATGAACAACGCTCTCCGGCTTTCTCCGCATGTTTTGCGTTATCAAATTATTGTAAAACCGGTAAAAAGCCAAGCAACGGTTGAGCGCGAACAAGCCCTGAAGGCGCGCCTCGCGGTCAAGCGGCAGCAGCGGGCGCTGGCGGCCGAAACGCCGGCGGCGACCCGTTACGAACCAACCGCGCCCCAAGCGCCAACTCTCACGCCCGAAGAGCTGGAAAAGAAAATTGAAAAGATTCTTGAAGAAAATCCTGACGTATAAATTAAATTTTATTTTAATATTTAAGTATCAAACATATGGCCATGAGTTTAAACAAAGTCATGCTTATCGGAAACCTAACGCGCGATCCGGAATCTCGCACGACGCCAAGCGGCCAAATGGTGACCACCTTTGCCGTGGCTACCAATCGCGTCTGGACCAACCAGGCCGGTGAAAAACAGGAAAAAGCGGAATTCCACAATGTTGTTGCATGGGGTAAGCTCGCCGACATTGTCAGCAAATACTTGGCGCGGGGGCGGCGCGTTTATGTTGAGGGCAGATTGCAAACGCGCGACTGGCAGGGGCAGGATGGAGTCAAACGCTACCGCACAGAAATCGTTGCTGATAACGTCATCATGCTTGACCGCCCAGCAGGCGGCGCTAGCGGCCCATTCTCCGCCAAAGAAGAAGTTCCCCCAAGCGAGGGCGGAGGATCCACCGACCAACAACCGTTTCCACCGGCCGAAGAAGAAATTCAGCTGGAAAATATTCCTTTCTAAAAAATTCTAAGACACCAAACGCATGGCCGCCAACACCCGCAACAGCCGCAGCACTCGCCAGGCCCCGCCCATTGCGCCCAAGGATCGCTACTGCCACTTTTGCGTGAACGCGATCCAAGAGCTTGACTACAAAGATGTCAACACCCTGCGCCGGTTTACTTCTTCTTACGCCAAAATCGTGCCCAAGCGTAGAAGCGGCGTCTGCTCCAAACACCAGCGTAAGCTCGCTCAAGCCATTAAGCGCGCGAGATTTATGGCGCTGTTGCCTTTTGTGAATAGATAGTTCACAAAAGGAAATCCAAATGTAAAAATCCCAATGACAAATCTCGTGCCCGAGGCAGATCCGCCCTTGGCGGAAAATCCAAATGACTCAATGATCAAAATTTGGACATTATGACATTAGACATTTATTTGACATTTGGGCTTTGACATTTGACATTACAACTGCCATGGCTTTCATCTCCACCTTAAATGACATTAAAATCGGACTTGTTGTTAATTATTTAAACGAGCCCTACATTGTGCTGGAAGCAAAATTCGTTCGCATGCAGCAGAGAAAGCCGGTCATGCAAACCAAAATGCGCCATTTGATAACCGGAAAGGTTTTAGAGATTAGCTTCAAGCCCGGCGACCGGTTGGAGATAGCTGATATGTCGCGCACTAAAGTAAATTTTCTTTACCGCGACAATGAGCAGTTGAATTTTATGGACAACAATACCTTTGAGCAGTTTTCTTTACCGATTAGCATTTTGGGAGACAAGGCAGGATTTCTAAAGGAAGGGCAAGAAGTGGATGTGCTTTATTATAACAACAAACCAATCAATATTGAGCTCCCCAAAAAAGTTGATCTTAAAGTAACGGAAACAGAGCCCGGGGTCAAAGGCGACACGGCGCAAGGGAGCGTGATGAAACCAGCCAAACTTGAAACCGGAGCAACTGTGCAAGTGCCGCTCTTTGTCAAAGAGGGCGACATCATCCGCATCAACACTGAACGTAGAGAGTACGTGGAGAGAGCTTAAACTGTAACAAAACTCAATAAAAACCGTCTTATATTATAGAGGGTCCCCCATCCTCCATGGGCTGTGGGGAAAATTTTGTTATCTATGAAGGTCACCAACAAACAAATTATTAACGTTTTTTGGGAGCACGTTCGGAAATATCCGGTCGTGACGGCCGTGCTGCTTACGGGAACTTTTGCTGTTTACACCACTGAAGTCATAACTCCCTGGTTTTATAAAAAATTCTTTGACACTCTGGCCGCGCCAATCACTAACGGCGCTGATATTTTAATTCGCACGCTTTTTATAATTATCGGGCTGGAGCTTTTGGCTTGGCTGATTTATCGGCTAAACGCCGTTGGCTTGGTGCGGCTGGAAACTAAGGTGATGGCTGACCTCAGCGAAACTTCATTTAATTATCTAATCGGCCATTCATATTCGTTTTTTACGAATAGCTTTGCCGGTTCTTTGGTGCGCAAAGTTAATCGGCTGTCGCGCGCTTTTGAAGAAGTGGCTGATCAGGTGCAGTTTTCTCTCATCCCGTTGATTGTCACGGTATTGGGCATTCTTATTGGCGTATCATTTCGCAGTATTGTCTTAACGCTCGTTCTTGGCGCTTGGATAATTCTATTTTTGATGGCAAATTACTGGTTTGCCAGATGGAAACAGCCCTATGAAATAATGAAATCAATGAAAGACACGGAGGCAACCGGAGTGCTGGCTGACGCTATTGGCAACAGCACGACCATCAAGCTGTTTACCGGACACGAGCATGAAAAACAGCGCTACCGCAACATTATTGAGGAATGGCGCAGAGTGTATTCTTTTACTTGGAGCATCAGCGAAATTGCTTATGGGGTCCAATCGTTATTGATGATCATCATAGAATTTATCATTCTCTATATAGCTATAAAGCTATGGCGCATCGGCATCCTGACTGTTGGCGATTTCGCGCTTATTCAAATATACATCATCCGCTTAATGCGCCAGCTCTGGGACTTTGGCCGAATTCTGCGCCGCTTCTACATGGCCTTTGCCGATGCCGCGGAGATGGTGGAAATTTTGGAAACGCCGCATGAAATTCAAGATGTTAAAAAAGCAAGCACTCTGGCAATCGCGCATGGCAAAATAGAATTCAAAAACGTGGACTTCGGTTTTCACCAAACCAGAAAAGTGCTTCGTCGTTTCAATTTAACGGCTGCCCCGGGGGAACGAATAGCGCTGGTCGGGCCCTCGGGAGCGGGCAAGTCAACCATCACCCATTTACTTTTCCGCTTTTATGACATTGATGGCGGTAAAATTTTGATTGACAGTCAGGATATTTCCAAGGTCACGCAAATGAGTCTGCGCGATCAGATTGCTTTGGTGCCGCAAGAGCCGATTCTTTTCCATCGCACGCTTCTGGATAATATTCGCTATGGCCGACGCGAGGCCAGCGACGCTGAAGTTGTAGAAGCGGCTAGGCAGGCGCACTGCCATGAATTTATCAGCGAGTTGCCGCTCGGCTACGACACCTATGTGGGCGAGCGCGGCATTAAACTTTCTGGCGGCGAGCGTCAGCGCGTGGCTATTGCCCGGGCCATTTTAAAAAACGCGCCCATTCTTGTTTTGGACGAAGCAACCTCCAGCTTGGATTCGGAATCAGAAGCGCTTATTCAAGACGCCTTAAAAAAACTGATGAAGGGCAAAACTGTAATAGTTATTGCTCACCGACTCTCCACCATTTTGTCTATGGACAGAATTATCGTCATTGATGAAGGCCGGGTGGTGGACATGGGCACGCACACCGCGCTCCTCAAAAAGCCCGGTATCTACCAAACACTCTGGACAATCCAAGCCGGTGGGTTTATACCATAGGATATTTTGATCAGGGCCAAATTATAATTATAACGTGGCTACGGTCAACTGGTCATGTTAATTGCATGCTATAATATTCTTGTGAAAAAGACGATAAACAATAAGCCGCAAGAATTCAACCGTACTACCCCCCCCAGAGAGATTGGTGCAGGGTTCACTCTGATTGAGCTATTGGTTGTAATTGGCATACTGGCAATATTATCCACCATGGCAATGGCGGCTCTAAATTCTGCCCGCCAGAAATCCAGACAAATTGCCGATCAGGTTAGTTTACAAACAATAAAAAAGGCCACTGAATTCATGTATAACGATACCGGCAAATTAATATTTGGCTGCCCAAACATTGACATGTATCAATCAGGATCCTGCACTGCTTTTCCATATTGGTACATAGGATACCCCAAACATGGTCTTAATCAAAAACCGCCGCCCGGACCAATGGATCCTCCATATGCACCATGCGATTGTTCGTGGAGCAACGCAGAAGTTAATTCCTGGGCCGGCCCTTATATTTCTCCAGATAATCAACTTAAGGATTCTGGCGGCATGCTTTTTGTGTTTTCCCGTTCATGCGCCTATCTTAACAGTGAATATGATTTTAAAGGATGTAGTGCTCAATCACAGCTTCTACAGTCTTACACAACTCTGGAGTCAGACGCTCCCTGCTTGGTGGCTCGAGGACGCGATATGATGTTGAGAACATGCGACGATGTTGTACTACCGCTCGAGCGATACCAATACTAAAACCTGAATCATTAAATCCAGACAAGTAAGTTTATACCATAAAGCAGGCATACAAACGATTGACAAGATTTTAGAAAATGCTACACTGGCAACGTCTTTTCAAATGATGAAAAAGGGCGGCGCCCCGGCATCGCTCTTTTCTTTTACCCCGTTAGAGAATGCCCCCCCACGGCTTGCCGCGAGCTCTGGCTCAATATGAGCGCTCTGGCCAATGCCTCAAGCGAGTTCTCTAACGGGGTTTACCCAAAGCACATGAATCAAATTCGCAACGTTGCTATTATAGCCCACGTAGATCACGGCAAGACCACGCTCGTGGATGCGCTGCTGCGCCAGTCAAAAACCAAGCTCTCAAAAGAAATGGCCGAGACTGAACTTATTATGGATAGTAACGAGCTGGAGCGTGAGCGCGGTATTACAATTTTTTCAAAAAACGCCGCCGTCATGTGGCAGGGAACAAAAATTAACATTATTGATACTCCCGGGCATGCCGACTTTGGCGGAGAGGTGGAACGAATCCTGACGCTGGCTGACGGCTGTCTCCTCTTGGTTGACGCCAAAGAAGGCCCAATGCCCCAGACGCGGTTCGTCTTAAAGCACGCTCTTAAAATGGGGCTAAAACCAATCGTTGTCATCAACAAAATTGATAAGCCGGACGCGCGTATTGACTGGGTACACGACAAAACCTTTGATCTTTTTGTGGAACTCGGCACAGACAATGCCACGCTTGATTTTCCGATAGTGTATGCCGCGGCCAAGCTCGGCCGGGCCGGGTTCCTGCCAAACCTTGACGTCATGACTGACATCGCGCCCGTCTTTGAGGCCATTTTACAACACATACCTATGCCGACCGGCGCGTCCGAAGCGCCGCTCCAAATGCTCGTTACAACGGTGACCGGCGACCCCTACAAAGGACGAATTGCCACCGGCCGCGTTGCCAATGGCATCATCCGTGCCGGACAAGAAGTTGCCCACATCAACCGACGTGGAATTGTGAAAAAATTCCGGCTGGTCTCTCTCATGACC
>Ga0156061_152_pt1 | contig 8834 bp, 9 predicted proteins | sample RifCSPlowO2_02_FD_107714 | JGI IMG/M metagenome (GOLD analysis project Ga0156061, IMG submission 107714) | Candidatus Uhrbacteria bacterium RIFCSPLOWO2_02_FULL_48_12
CGCTATTACCGAGAAAAAATATAGTTGCGGCACCAATTATCGCGGCGGTTAAAATTACTAGACCTAGTATTTTTCTTGTTTTCATTTCCAAAACATTGCCACATTATTTTATCAGCTCCTCTATTAAAACGCCCAACGCTTTGGCAATTTTTGCCATAGTTTGAACACTTGGCTTATTAACCGCACCACTTTCGACCTTCATAAGCGTTGTATATTTAATATCCGCTTTCTTGGCTAAATCGTCTTGCGTTAAGCCAAGTTTGGTCCGTAATTTCTTGATATTTTCGCTGATAACTTTTCCATTTGTCATATAAGTAAAGTTTTGGTAGTATTATAGTATATAAGGTTATTACCCTTATTATTATACTACCAAATAAAATGATTTTAAGCAAACAAAATTCTTGGCGGCGCATTTCGCAAAGCGAAATACGAATCTTGGCGGCGGCTGAATCGGTCGGCAAAATTCCTGAAAGTTTAATACTGGTGGGCGCGGATGGACTTGAACCATCGACCTCTTCATTATCAGTGAAGCGCTCCCCGCCAAAAGCTTCGCATTTAGGCGGGCCAGTCAAAATGCGCCAGGCGCTTTTATCTGGTAACCAACAAGGTTACGGATACTCATGGTGGGCGCGGATGGACTCGAACCATCGACCTCTTCATTATCAGTGAAGTGCTCTAACCAGCTGAGCTACGCGCCCTTCACGAGTATCCGATACTTATGAGCTAGCCGCTCTTAAGATAATTTTTCAATCTGCGTTTAATATAACCACGACCAAAGCCAGTTTTCAACTGCCGTTCCCGGTCAAGAGCATCCTGTTTGTTAAGACATATTTCACAGTATACCAACTTAAAACTGCCTAGCCGCAATGTTGAATGCGTTTTGCCGCGTCGGTGTTCCGCGAGGCGTCGTCGGAGGTCATTGGTTGAGCCAATGTAAAACCGATTACGTTCCGGATTCCATAAAACATACACGTACCACATATAATATCGAGATATCTAACGCTCCCCGCCAAAAGCTCCGCATTTAGGCGGGCCAGTCAAAATGCGCCAAGCGCTTTTGTCTGGTAACCAGCTGCTTGTCCCAACACTCGGCAAAGCCGCAGTCGTTGGGGAGCTACATGCCCGCCATGAGCAGAGAATATTATCATTAGATAACGAAACAAAATATAACAAAGTCAATGATTTATGTAAACCCCGTTAGAATCCTTGCTTCTAACGGGGTAAACCCCACGCCGGTTCTGTATTGACATTTTTCTTTGGCCGGAACAAGATAAGGTGCTTAAGATAAGGAGGGTCATCATGAACGCACTTTCATATTTGAAGTATCCGAGCTGGACACTGTGGCACTTTCTCATCACGCCAAGATTGGCACTGCGCAACACAAGAATCATTTTGGCCGCTTTTTGGCGCACGACCATTGTTGGCCGGAGAGCGATTCGGGTGCTTCGTCTTCACAGTCAGGATTGTACAGCTCGGTGGATGCCCCAGCGCTGGAGCGTATCCAGGCGCGGGCGCTACATTTGGCGAGTGGCTCAACAGCAGTGGGCGCGCTGGATTATAAAACGGGCGGGCCTGGCGGTGCGCACAGTCGGCTACGAGCGGGTGGATTGGGCGCAACCGCATATCATTGTGGTTAATCATCAGAGCACCATTGATGCTCTGATGATTATCGCGCTCATTCCCAACGGTCGTCTTGTCGCCAAAAAGGAAATTTTACGCTATCCATTCATTGGTCCGGCGGCGCGCTTCGGCGGCCAGATTATCGTTGACCGGCAGGATCATGCGAGCGGGCAAAACATGAAAGCAATTCGCCAAGGAATGGCAGAGTGGTCGCGATGCAATTTGATATTTTTTCCAGAAGGAACGCGCACCCTGACTGGTCAGGTAGGAGATTTTCGGCTGGGAGCTTTTGCCATTGCCCAAGAGCTGGGGCTTCCCATAGTGCCGGTGGCCATTTCCGGCGCTTTCGAGGCCTTGCCCAAAGGGTCGCTTCTGCGGTTACGCCAGAATCCGGCTATTAGGGTTGAGATAGGGGAAGAGATAGCGATTGACGGCCCACGTCGCAGAGACGTGAAGCGGCTGGGATACAAGGTGCGCCGCACCATTATTAATATGATGGAGGGCCGGTAGTGGGAAGTGATGAGGCAGTGTGCGGCGGCGGGAACAAGAAATATCCCGCCGCCATTTTTTATTCTCCTTCGCCGAATACCCCCACCACGGCGGGGGATGAAGGCGAATGGAGAACCCTGCGAATCCGCCAGCTGGCGGAGAAGCAGAGTACAGGGCTTCGGAAGAATGAAAATAGAGATAACTTTCCAATTCTATAGAATTGGAAAGTACAAGTGGGTTTCATTGACCAATTAGATAACTCATGGTAGTTTGTCATAAAAATGGAGGGTAAAGATGAATATCATAAAACGGACTGGCAGACAGAGCGTGAACGTCACGTTGGCTCTGGTCGCCCCAGTCATTTATCCGAGCTTGCCCCTACTCGCGATTGTTGTTTACTACCGGTGGCCGGTGATCAAGACAGCCTGGTTGGCGATCACGAGCTTGATGCAGACCCAAGACTGGATGTTTCTTTTCGCCATTCTCTCCATTCTCGTGGTGGTGTGCAAGCTCATTGATCGCATTCCTGTCGTGAGGGGGAGCGAATGATAATTGAGGAGGACGCGGTTACGCGAATAGGGGATGGAGCGGCACAATGCTGATTCATCCCCTCATGCTTTTTGTTAGCAAGACCTTGCCTTAATTATAATTATTGAGTATTCTATTTTTGACACCCGTATGGCAAGCCCCAATACTTGGCATCGTGGATACCGATGCGGTTTTGACAGATTTTATTTTAAAAGTTTCTAGCCAATCTGCCGAGGTAGCTCAGTGGTAGAGCGCTGCCCTGAAGAGGCAGGCGTCGTCAGTCCGATTCTGACCCTCGGCAGATTGGCTAGAAACAAGAATCATTAGCCAGTGGTAGACCCCGCTTTGCGGGGCCGAAGAGGCCGGCGTCGTCCCGCTCAAGCGGGACCCTCGGCAGATTGGCTAGAAACAAGAATCATTAACCAGTGGTAGACTCCGCTTTGCGGGGCCGAAGAGGCCGGCGTCGTCCCGCTTGAGCGGGGACCCTCGGCATTGTGGGATATCAATTACAAAACCCCTTAAGCGAGGTTTTGTGTTGTCAGAATTTTATTCTTAAGGTAGTATCAAAAACATATCGAGCCGTAGCACAGATTTTTTTATTCCTGTGCCGTGGTCGGGGTGTAGTATACCGGTAGTACGTCTCGCATATTTTTCGGGGATTGGCGCAGTTGGCTAGCGCGCCTGCTTCTTGCCCCGTTAGAGATTGGTCGGGCTGTAGCGCAGTTGGCTAGCGCGTCTGCTTTGGGAGCAGAAGGTCCCGGGTTCGAGTCCCGGCAGCCCGAAATTATTATCTCTAACGGGGTGAAGGAGCAGGAGATCGTCCCGCTTTGCGGGGCATCCCCGAAAAATGTGTGGGATAGACTGGGTTTCCGCCCCCGGGCGGATCAGCCGTGGGCTGACAATTCCCAGCACCCCGACCAATTCAGACATTTTTCAAAAACAGGAGCGTTTTGTTGCTCGCCCCCACCACCAATGTATTGGTGTGGGGGCTCGCTCGCCCCGCCTGCGGCAAAGATGCAAGGCGTGACCATTTGCCCTTGCTTTTTATACATATTTTCGTTAACCTAGCTTTATGTTTGGCTAGGTTTTTCTAGCTGAATTTGTTCTTACCATACTGCTATATAGCCAAAGGGGGAGATGATGACAGAAAAAATGACCTATGCAGGAGTGGGCGTTGACTATGACGCGATGAACTTGTTTAAGCGCACGGCGCAGCGTACGGCGCGAGACACGGCAAAGAATATCAAGCGGCTCGGTTTTTCGGAAGTCAAGATGAGCCGCGGCGAAAGCGCGTATCTTATCGAAACGCCAAGCAGCTATCTCGCGCACGTTGAAGAGGGCCTCGGCACGAAAAATCTTGTTGCTGATGAAATGAATCGCCTCACCGGCAAGTCGTACTACGATCACATCGCGCAGGATGCTGTTGCCGCGATTGTAAACGACATGATTACGCTCGGCGCGCTTCCTATTTCAGTGGCCATGCATCTCGCTGTTGGCAGTTCAGTGTGGTTCAAAGATGCCACTCGGTACTGCGATCTCATAGGAGGATGGAAGAATGCCTGCAACTTGGCGCGCTGTGCGTGGGGCGGCGGCGAGACGTCGACGCTCAAAGATATTCTTGCGCCGAACGCCGCAGTACTCTCTGGCTCGGCCATTGGCATCGTGAAGCCAAAGAAGCGGCTTATCACAGCCAACATCAAGCACAGAGACGCAATTGTTCTTATTGAGAGCTCTGGTATCCACGCCAACGGCCTCACGATGGCGCGAAAGATCGCTGACAAATTGCCGGATGGATATCTCACCAAGCTCAATAACGGGCGAACGTTCGGCGGAACATTGCTCAATCCGACGCACATCTATGTTGGTCTTGTGGAGGACTGCTTGAATCACGGCATAGATATCCATTACGCGGTGAACATCACCGGGCATGGCTGGCGCAAACTCATGCGCGCGACGCAATCCTTCGCCTACATTATTGAGCGTTTGCCGAAGCAGTTACCGATCTTTGAATTTCTCCAGGAGCACGGCCCGGTGGATGACTATGAGGCCTATGCCAACTTCAATATGGGCGCTGGGTTTGCGCTGTATGTGCCGGAAACTGATGTTAAAAAAATTGGGAACATACTTAAGTCTTCCCATGATGGGCATCCAAATCGCTTCAGCGCGATCTACGCCGGACACATTGAGCGGAGCGATGAGAAGATGGTCGTTATCAAGCCGAAGGGTCTTGAATACATGGGCTCAACGCTCGGTGTTCGCTGAACCAGAACAAACGAAAGGAGGGAGAAGAATGGTAGAAGCCGTCGTGAAGTGGGTAGGGGAGAATGATCAAGAGCAGGAAAAAATTTATCCGCATTTACCCACGCACCAGCCCCACAATGGCGGGACGGTGCGGGGTTCCGCTCCACGGAACCCCGTTCGGCAAGAAGCCACGGCTGTAAAGCCGTGGAGCTTCACAAATGGCTCTCGCCGAGGCCAAGTATCATCCCAATGCTCGTGTTGTGTCAGAGCGCATGGAGTACCAGTACGACGCAGATGGCCGTCTGCAATATAGGCATTTGAAATGGTGGGAGCGGTAATTCAAGGAGGATTCAGCGGGGTCGCCATGCGCCAGTTGGCGAATAGCGACCCCTTTTTTGTTGCCCTTGTTCATCTGTTTTGATATGCTACCCGTAGCCGAGGAATATTTAGTATATTATGAATGAGCAAAATGAAAAAATGTGCGTTTTATACAAATGACGTAGATTTTGTTGTCAAAGAATCAGTGGGGCTTAAGATGGTTAGGGCCGATCAGGTTTGATTGTATGCGGCGAATTTTTTTAGTGATAGGATTGGGGTCTGCGGGAAGCGCTATTGTCACCGCTTTCATTTTTTATAACTTACAGTTAGCAAGAGTAGCGAGCTTAGCCCCGATGCGTGAAGTGCAAACTGAATCATCTGAGCCCTCACCCACAAACATTGGAACAGTTGCTAGTATGGCCGCCGCAGAGAGCCAGCCCAGCATCATTATTTTTGCCGTTGGCGATATTATGCTTGGGCGTAATGTTGAGGGCTGGATGATTAAAGAAGGATTAGATTATCCCTTTCGAAAAGTTAATGAGTTTTTTAAAAGCGCTGATCTGGCAATTGGTAATTTGGAGGGGCCAATCAGGAAAAAGCATACACGCACGCCCACCGGCTCCACGACGTTCAATTTTAAATCAGAGGTCGCGGCTGAACTAAAAAACGCCGGCGTTGGCGCTCTCTCGCTCTCTAACAATCACACTTTTGACTATGGGCCGCAGGCATTTGAAGAGACCAAGTCGTATTTACGCCAAGCGGGCATTGATTTTTTTGGGCACCCTCACGATATTCACGATGACTATGTTTTAAGAAAAGAGATCGGGGGACAAAAATTTGCCTTCATTGGCCTGCAGGACGTGTTTGCCTCAATGGATAGCAAAAAAGCCGTGGCCTTGATTAAACGAGTAGCGGCCGAACCAAACACCACCACCATCGTTAGCATTCACTGGGGCGATGAGTATAAACCGATTGCCAACCAGCGGCAGAAAACATTGGCGCGTGAATTCATTGACGCCGGCGCTGATGTTGTCATCGGCCATCATCCGCACGTGGTTCAGAATGTTGAACTCTATAAAGGCCGCCCGATTTTTTATTCTCTGGGTAATTTTATTTTTGATCAATATTTCTCCAAAGAAACGCAGGAAGGGCTGGCTATTGGGCTGGAATTCAAGGGTGCCAGTTTGCGCATCCGCCTTTATCCCGTGGATATTATCAAGAGCCAGCCAGTGCTTATGGAAGATTTTCGGGCGCGAGAGTGGCTGAAAGCGCTTTCCAGCCGAAGCGAGAAGGCGTTGTCAGAGCCAATTAGAGAGGGTATCATTGTTACATCACTGTAAGTTGTAATTTTAATGTAATGTCATCTTTGCTTGAATCAGCACAGAGGGGGCGCCTTTCGCAGGAAGCTAGGAAAAATTTGGAGAAATGGCTGACTGATCCGCTCTTGGTCGAGTTTGTTCCAGCCATTGAACAATTGCTTAAGGCCGGCCAATGGCCGGAAATTGAAGATGCTTTTTACACCCATATTACCGTCGGCACCGGCGGCGTGAGGGGTCCCTTGGGAGTTGGGCCGAACCGTGTTAATGGCCGCACTATTGGCGAGGCGGCGCAAGGGTTATCCGAGTTCATTAAAGATTTTGGAGCGGAAGCCATGGATAAAGGAGTAGTTGTTGGTTATGAAGTCCGTCGGCAGGCCCGCGAGTTTGCTGAACTCTCCGCCGAAGTTTTTGCCGCCAATGGCATAAAAGTTTTTTTGTTTGATCATCTTTGCGCCACGCCCGAAGTTTCCTTTGCCGTACGTTATTTAAAAACCACGGCCGGTGTAATGATTACGGCCTCGCACAACCCTAGAACCGATAATGGTTTTAAATTTTATTGGTCAGACGGCGGGCAAGTGGTGCCGCCTCATGACGCTAAGTTTATGGATTTAGTAAATCAGGTAACTGTCGTTCACCGGCTTAATCTCCTTAAGGCAAAACGATCGGGGCTAATCAAAACAGTTGAATCATCGGTTGACGAAGCGTATCGGCAAGCCATTCGCGTTCTGGCCTTGGCAAAAAGCCGTTCTGCCAAAATTGTTTTTAGCCCTCTGCACGGCGCTGGTTCCACCAATGTTCTGCCGGTTTTACAAGCGGAGAAATTTAATGTTGTGGTTGTACCGGAGCAGGCGGCCCTAGATGAAAATTTTCCAACCGCGCCTAGTGATTTAATAAATCCTGAATACCCGCAAGTAATGGAAATGGCTATTGACTGCGGGACAAGGTCGGACGCCGATGTCGTTCTGGTTTCTGATCCGGATGCTGATCGGGTGGGCGTGGCTTCAAAGATAACGGCCGGCCAAAGAGCCATGCGCCAGTTAACGGGCGACGAAGTGGGTGCCACGCTTGTTCATTTTATTTTGTCAGAACTTAAGGCGCAGGGTCGGCTGCCGCTTAACGGCTTAGTCATTGAAACCTATGTTACCACTTCGCTGATCGCTGATATCGCGCGTTCTTTTGGCGCGGCGGCCATAGATGATTTACTGGTTGGCTTTAAGTTTATCGCGGAGATTATTGAGAAGCTTGATAATAAAAAAGATTTTATTTTCGCGGCCGAGCAAAGTTTGGGTTATCTTGTTGGCACATTTGTGCGCGATAAAGACGCGGCCATTGCTTCTTTGATGGTGGCCGAGTTAGTCGCTAAATTGAAAGATGAGGGGCGAACAGCGATAGAGTATTTGGATGATATTTACTGCGAGTATGGCTATTATCATAATTCGCTAAAAAACGTAGAATTCAAGGGGCGCGCGGGGCGAGAGAGTATGGCCGTTATTATGAAGGGCTTGCGTTTTAGTCCGCCCAAAACACTCGGGGGGCATAGAGTTGTAAAGATAATTGACCGGCTAAAACCAGAACTGCGAGACCCTGTAATTTATCAGATTGGCAAAACTGGCGATCAATTGACTTTCGTCTTGAGCGAAGATGAACGTACGCGGGTAACAGTGCGGCCTTCGGGCACCGAGCCGACGATAAAATATTACGTTCAGCATTATCGGTTAGCGGATTCAGATGATTTGAGCAGAGTTAAATCCGCCGTTGACACCGAAGCGCAGAGTATGACAAAAGACATCGTGTCTGCTGGAGCGGAATTTATAAAAAATAGTGTATAATTAAGCTAGTCATTATAATAAACCATATGCTGATTAAAAAATATTTACATTCCTGCCTCCTCATAGAGAACAAGGGCAAGAAACTGCTTATTGACCCGGGCGCTTATTGTTTTATTGAAAACAAAATCAAGCCGTCTGATATTGGGCCGGTGGATGCAATTCTTATTACTCATAATCATCAAGACCATTATTCTCCCGAGGCGGTCAGGGTTATTGCCAGAATGCGCTCTCCGGTAATTTTAGCCGGAGAAGAAATCGGATCCTTGCTTGAAGGAGAGAACTTAGAGTATCAACCAGTCAGCGGCGGTGAGGTAATAACAGTCGCGGGATTTACGATTCGCTCTTTTGAGGCGGCGCACGGACCTCTGCCCGCGGTTCTGCCCAACAATTTGGGGTTTCTCATCAACGAAACAATTTTGCATCCCGGAGATTCCTATAATGTCCACGATGCCGGTCGGCTGGAGGTTTTGGCTCTCCCGGTGGGCGGCAC
>Ga0156061_107_pt1 | contig 8742 bp, 7 predicted proteins | sample RifCSPlowO2_02_FD_107714 | JGI IMG/M metagenome (GOLD analysis project Ga0156061, IMG submission 107714) | Candidatus Uhrbacteria bacterium RIFCSPLOWO2_02_FULL_48_12
TAAGAATCCTGAGCAGCCGGTCTCCTTCATGGAGGCGCGGCTGCCGATTTGCCGTTCCGCCATTTCTGGTGGTCCTCTGCCATTCAGCAATGATGCCGCCGCATTTGTTGATGAAATTATGTTCGGCCGCAGTCAAATCCCTCCACCTTGCGGGATGCCGCTCCGCTTCCATGAGCATGGCCACAGTAAGGTTGACGTCATCAACGTCTTCGTTGCAAAGCGGCTCGCCTTTTGTTTGGCAATCGTTGATAAAACCAGCGACACATCCTTGATGCATTTTCTCCATCGCCCAGTTGGCGATACTGATGCCGTTGCCGTGACGCCTGGCAATGCCGCTCGTTTCTATGGCCCAGTCCATGGCCGTGCTGGCCGCGTCTGCCAGCTGTTCAAAGAAACGAGAAGTGATCGTCTCCAGAAGTTTCCTTTCCGTGCCTCTGGAAATCCTCTGCAATGCTCTGATAAGCTCTATGGTAATTTTTCCCTCCATCTTTAGAATCCTCCCTTTCGTTGCCTCACTTAACCAAAATTTAGATTTTTGGTCAAGGGCCCGGCCGAGCAGTCGGCTTTTCGGTTGCTCTTTGGTCTCCGCTGGCGTACCATAATTGCATATGAGACTGACTGTTTTGTACCGGAAGCTTGGCCCCGGGTTTATTACGGGGGCTTCTGACGATGATCCGTCTGGCATTGCCACCTACTCGCAAACTGGAGCGCAGTTTGGCTATAGTCAGCTTTGGACCGCGCCGTTTTCTTTTCCTTTCATGGCCGCCATTCAGGAGATGGTCGGACGGATTGGTCTGGTCACCGGCCGCGGCTTGTCAGCCATAATTAAGGAGCATTATTCAAAAAAGATTCTGTACTTTTCCGTGGGCCTACTGCTCGTTGCCAATACTGTGAACATTGGCGCTGATTTGGGGGCCATGGCCGCCTCGGCTCAACTATTGTTCGGTTTGCCTTTTGTTGTTTGGCTTTTCGGTATTACGATCTTTACCGCTCTTTTGGAAGTGTTCGTGTCTTATCAAGTGTACGCGCGGTTTCTGAAATACCTGACCTTTTCTCTTTTTGCTTATTTCGTCACCGCTTTTGTCGTCAAGCAGGATTGGAGCGCGGCTTTGTTTGCCACTCTCGTGCCCCACCTAGTTTTTACAGAGCAGTATATGCTGAACATTGTAGCGATTTTAGGAACAACTATTTCGCCGTATCTGTTTTTCTGGCAGGCCAGTGAAGAGGTTGAAGAAGAGATAGCGCACCATAAACTCGCGGTCATGGGGCAGGGCAAACCGCGCGTCAATCACAAAGACATAAGAGATATGAGATTAGATACCATCGTCGGAATGTTTTTTTCAAATTTGGTAATGTATTTTATTATTCTCACCGCGGCTTCAACTTTGGGCACGCATGGCATTACCGAGGTGGCGACAGCCAGCGCCGCGGCCGAAGCCCTGCGCCCCTTGGCTGGTGATTTTACTTTTTTTCTTTTTGCCTTGGGCATCATCGGCACTGGTTTGTTGGCCGTGCCGATTTTAGCGGGTTCCGCCTCATACGCCGTGGCTGAAGCCTTGGGCTGGCGTTCCGGTCTTTATCGCAGATTGGTGCAGGCCCACGGTTTTTACGGTGTCATTGCCCTGGCCACCCTGGCCGGTCTCTTGGTAAATTTTTTGTCAGTGCCGCCATTCAAGATGCTCTATTATACAGCCGTGCTTAATGGAATAATCGCTCCTCCTTTGCTTGTTCTTATTATGCTCATTGCCAACCGCCATGACATCATGGGTCGCCATATAAATTCGCCCCTTTCTAATATTATGGGCTGGACAGCCACCGGCCTTATGACCGCGGCCGCGCTGGCTCTTATAATAATGATGGTTTTTTAGGCGCGTCAAAATCCCGCCTCGCCCCGCCGCGGTGGGTAAATTTTGATTTAGTGAGCGCCTATGATAAAATATTAATATCTATGGATATCACCTCAGCCAAACTGCGCGAATTGCTGGTTGTCTCCGGTTATATTGCCGCCGCTGATTTTGAGGCGGCCGCCAAAGAAGCTGACGACAAAAAACGAGATCTGGCCAGCATGCTTGTAGACAAAGACTTAATTAAAGATGAACAGCTGGGGGAGATTATTGCCGAGGCCTTTGGCTGGACGTTTCTTAGCTTAAGCAAAGAGCGCATGGACGATGAGGTGGTACAGTTGATACCCGAGTTGGTGGCCAAGGCGCAGGGCGTGGTGGCTATCGGTCGTACTCCCGAAGGAGTACGCGTCGCCATGATTCATCCGGACGACCTTGAGGCCAGACATTTAATTGAGAAGCGCTTGGGAGAGAAAGTCATTCCTTATTATGTCACGCGGCGCGATCTAGAGAATGCCTTAGACAGATACCGCCCCAGCTTGAAGGATGCCTTCAGCGAATTGCTGGGGAAAATGCAGGATACCTCTTTGTCTCACGAGCAGAGAGATGAGATGGTGGTTAATATGGTTGATATGCTGCTGCGTTATGCTTATCAGAATAAGGCCTCTGACGTTCATCTTGAACCATTGAGCGACGAGTCCATCTGTCGTTTTCGCATAGACGGCATCCTGCACGATGTTTTACGTTTTCCGCGGGAATTGTTTGAATTGATTCTCACCCGCATTAAAATTCTCTCCCGCCTGCCGACCGATGAGCACCGCTCGGCGCAGGATGGACGATTTCAGTTTACCGTGGAGGGTGAAGCGGCGGATGTCAGAGTTTCTATCGTGCCAGTGAGCCACGGCGAAAACGTAGTGATGCGTATTCTCTCGGCCAACAGCCGTCAGTTCGGCCTTTCTGATTTAGGATTATCAGATGCCGACTTAGTCAAAGTGAGGGAGGCCATTAAAAAACCTCACGGCATGGCGCTCGTCACCGGCCCGACCGGCTCGGGCAAGACCACCACAGTTTATGCAGTTTTAAAAATTTTAAACACCCGAGGAGTGAACATCGCCACCATTGAAGATCCGGTGGAGTATGACATTCAAGGAGTGAGCCAGATTCAGGTGAACCCCAAAACCAATCTCACTTTTGCCAAAGGGCTGCGGGCCATAGTTCGTCAGGATCCGGATATCATTATGGTTGGGGAAATTAGAGACGAAGAAACGGCCAGTATTGCCGTAAACTCGGCCATGACCGGGCATCTTGTTTTATCCACCCTGCATGCCAACGACGCGGCCACCACCCTGCCGCGGCTTTTGGACATGGGAATTGAGCCGTTTTTGCTGGCCTCCACGGTTAATGTGGCCATTGCCCAGCGGTTGGTTAGAAAAATTTGCGAGTCATGCCGCACATCTTACACGATAAGCAGTGAGGAGAAAAAACTTATCGGCAGTGAGCCGGTCTTAAACGAATCCTTGCGCAAAGAATCAAAAAATTTATCTACTATGCGGCTTTATCGCGGGCTGGGCTGTAAAGTCTGCGGTCAGACTGGTTACCATGGACGTATTGGTATTTTTGAAGTTTTAGAAATTACCGAAAACATCCGCCCCTTAATAATTGATCGCGCTTCGAGCGACGTTATTATGCAAACCGCTCGCCGTCACGGCATGACTACTTTGCTGGAAGACGGCGTCGGCAAGGTTTTGAACGGCATCACCACCCTAGCTGAAGTTGTGCGGGTAACACGGGAATAATCACATGAATCATGAATTATGAATTACGTAACTACGAAACAATACGAAAGGTACGAAAATTGCCTGTTTTCACGATCAACGATATTTCGTATATTCGTATGATTTCGTACTTTCGTATGGCTTTAGAAATTTCCGCCCAAGGCGCCGCGCCAGCTGTAGGGCAGGGATCATCATTGGGCTGAAGATATTAGGATTTAGCGTTTATCCATGCTGTATTATGCGTCGTAGAAAAATTAAAAAACAAATCATCCGGCACGACATTAGGTCAGAGGTTACCTCGGTCATTGCACACCAGCTCAAAACTCCGCTGGTTGGCATTAAGTCATCTCTTGAAGTTATTGTTTCCGGTCAGTTGGGCGAGGTGTTGCCGACGCAGAAAGAATATCTGCGCATTGCCCTTGACGAGGTTGAGAGAATGGTCGCTTTGGTCAGGGATTTGCTTGACGCCGCTCGTATTGATCAAAAAGAATTAGAATTAAAGCGTCAACCCACCGACTTGGTGAAATTAGTCAAGGAGGCCATAGATAATAACATGACCTTTGCCAAAGCCACCAACACCGAAGTGTCTTTTGCGTTTGACGGGAAAATTCCGCTCGTCAGCGCGGACACCGCGAAAATACAGCAAGCCATAAACAATATCGTTGATAATGCCATCCGTTATGAACAAAGGAGAGGTAAAGTCGTGATACGATTAAAGATGGCGGGGCAAAAAATTATTTTTTCCTGTCAAGATAACGGTATTGGTATCCCGAACACTGAAGCCAAAAAGATTTTTTCAAAATTCTACCGCGGCCGCAAAGCCATTGAGCTTGTGCCGACCGGCTCCGGCCTCGGACTCTACATTGCCCGGGCGATTATTGAGCAAAGCGGGGGTAAGGTTTGGTTTACCAGCAAACCCGGTCAAGGGTCTACCTTTTACTTCTTTTTACCTGTACAATTAAAGAATAGGAATAATAGGTGATTTACCCCGTAATACAACATTCATGACTAAAATGCTTATCCTATGAATTTTTTCAATTATCGTCAATATCATACAACATCTGCGTTTATATTAAGTGGCAAACGCCGCCCGGCAGCGTTTGCCTATGAATGTTGATATACGGGGGGTTTGCTATGGAAAAACAGCCCAAAATATTAGTCATTGAAGATGATAAGTTCTTGAATAAACTTTACAGCGACCAGCTGCGGCGGGAAGGATTTGAGGTGAGCATGGCCATTTCCGGCGACGAGGGTTTGAGCAAGGTTTTGAACGAAAATCCTGATTTAGTCATTCTTGATATCGTTCTGCCGCACAAGAACGGTTTTGACATTTTAAGCGAAATGAAACTCCATGCTCATACCAAAAATATCCCAGTGCTTATTGTTACTAACCTAGGCCAGGACGCGGATATTAAGACCGGCTTGGAGCTGGGCGCGGTTGGATATTTGGTTAAAACTGATTTTTCTATCACTAAGCTTGGCGAAGAAGTACGCAAGTATTTGGTCATGAAGCAGAAAAAATTTTCCCACAACGAGGCGGCCGACTAGCGCGGGGCGGCTATGGCACAGCTCCCAGGGAAGCGATTTCTAAACATCAATTTGGCCATCGGCGGCGTTGGGCTGACCCAAAGAGCGGTCATGGCCAAGCATCTGGCCGTCATGCTAAAGTCGGGCCTGTCTATTACTGAAGCGTTGTCAGTGGCGCGCGATTCAGCGTCCGGGAGGTTGAGTAGAACATTGCAGACGGTGTTAAAATCGGTTGAATCGGGCCATACTCTTTCTTCTTCTTTGGCTGAACACCCAAAGATATTTTCCGGCTTTTTTGTTAATGCTGTTTATGCCGGCGAGACTTCAGGCACGCTGGCCGAAAGCTTGGAAAACATAGCCGAGCAATTAGAAAGGGAGAAGGAGCTCGTAAGCAAGGTGCGCGGCGCCATGGTCTATCCGGCCATTGTTCTTATGGTCGCCGTAATTTTGGGAGCAGTTCTCTCTTTTTTTATCCTGCCCAAAATCATTCCTCTCTTTGAAGGGCTGAAAGTGGACCTGCCGTTCACCACGAGAATGCTGATTAGGTTCTCGCGTTTCATGGAACGGCGCGGCTCGCTTGTTTTAACCAGTGGAGCGTTGCTGATTGTATTTATAATCTGGTTGTCGCGCACAACATTTGCTAAACCATTCACTCACCGTTTGCTTCTTTCTCTGCCCATATTTAGAAATGTTTCCCGCAACGTGAATTTAGCCCGGTTTTGCCGTACCTTGGGGATGCTTTTGAAAAGCGGCGTGACCATTGATGTCGCGCTTAATATAACGGCCGAGACGACGCGCAACTATTATTACCGGCGGGCGCTTGAGCATGCGGGGCGCGACGTTGGCCGCGGCGCAAAACTGGCCGAGAGTCTGGAACGCTTTAACAACATTTTCCCGCCGCTGGTTACGCGCATGATCAGAGTGGGGGAAGAATCCGGGCGTTATGAGGAAACACTTTTTTATCTCGCTAATTTTTATGAGGTTGAAGTGGATACGGCCACTAAATCATTGTCAGCCGCCATTGAACCAGCTCTTCTTATAGTGATGGGACTGGTTGTCGGATTTTTGGCGCTGGCTATCATTACGCCAATTTATGATATTACCGGCCGGATTGGGCATTAATCAATCTAGAGGTTCAAGCGAGGGTAAAATATTTTCAAGGAGACGAGGGTTCTCCATGATTGAGTTATTAATTGTTGTGAGCATTACGATTTTACTGACGGCTATGGCTCTTCCTATTTATGGAAATTTTCAGAGCTCAACTTATTTAAATGAAAGAACGGCCGAAATAATTCAATCTATCCGCACGGCGCAGGCAAGAAGCCTGGCCAGAGTGAACGATAAGCCGCATGGAGTGTACTTTGATATTACTGCCAGTCCAGACAAATTCATTTTGTACCAAGGGTTTGATTATCCAAGCCGTGATACTAATTATGATCGCACCGTTATTTTGGAAGATTCGCTTTCTTTAGTAACAACTACAGGCAATGACCTTAATTTTTCCCGCGGCTTGGGCACGCCGAGCGCGATCGGCAATATTACCCTGGCTAACGCTCTTGGCAAAAGCACAGTCATTGCCATAAATTCGTTGGGCATGGTGAGTGATTAGCTGTTAGTTATTAGGAATTAGGCATTAGCTTCTTAGCTTATTAGGTTCGTATGATTGTTGATCGAATGTTTCAATTTTTATTCAAGAAACTACAAGCTGATCAGCTAATGCCTAAAAAGCTAGTATCCAATAAGCTAATTCCTAATCATGGTCAGAGTCTCTTGGAGGTGGTGGTGGCTTTGGCTATTTTTGCACTGCTGGCCGCGACTTTGCTGGCTTTGTCTGCCGGCAGTTTTATCGGGCTTACTCGCGGCGGCGAGCAAACGCAGGCCGCCTCATTGGCTGATGAAGGCATAGAAGCGGTTCGCTCCATTCATGATCGCGCTTGGAACGAGCTCATTTATAGTCCGGCAAGAGTTACACCGAATATTGTCAGCGGTCAGTGGGAATTAAGTTCTGCCGCCTCCGAGCTTATAGACAATAAATACACCCGCACTATTACTTTTGATGATGTCTGCCGCAATGCGGCCGGCGATATTGTTCCTTGTCCGGGTGATTATACTGACGCCCACGGCAAGAGAGTGACCGTGAAGGTTGATTGGCTGGCTGGCGCAGTAATTACGAATACAGTTGAGAGAGTGGCTTATTTAACGAACTGGGATTCTAGGGAGTGGACGCAAACTGATTGGTCAGGCGGTTCGGGTCAGCCCACTTGGTCTGATGTTACAAAATACGACAGCGGCAGCAGCATAGACGCGAACATGCAAGGATCGCTTAGGTTGGCGAGAGAAACCGGCGTTTGGGTACAACAAGGCGGGAGTAATTTTGTTGACAATGATTTTAGCGGCGGCACCAACAACGGAACGGCGATTGAGAACCCTGGCAGCGAGAATGCCAACGTCATTCTTGGTCAGAATCAAGATTGGCTGGAGCACCCCGACAGTCGGGTGGCGACCACCGTTAATATGTATGATATGAGCGCGGTTTCCGATACCAATATCTGGGCCGTTGGCAATGGCGGCAGGATATTAAATTATAACGGCGCCAATTGGAGTCCACAGATCTCGCCGGTTACCAATAATCTTTTTGGCGTGCACATGATGAATGACTCCTTGGGTTGGGCGGTCGGCGGTACGGCCAGAATTTTGCGTTATCAGAATGGAGTGTGGAGTCAGGAAACAGTGACTGGCACAACCACTAATTGGAATGACGTGCAATTTTATTCGGATGGGGTTGGCGGCTGGCGCGGTTGGGTGGTGGGAGATAACGGAAGAATTCGTCGTTATCGTTTTTATAATAATACCTGGACCCAAGAATTAAATTTTGTTTTTGGCACGACAAACTGGCGAAGCGTTTCTGTCCGCTCGGCCAATGAAGCTTGGGTGGTGGGCAGTGGCGGCAATATTCGCCGCTGGAATGGCGCCACCTGGAGCGCGGTGAGCTCGCCCGTCAGTAATAATCTCTATGGTTTGTATATGTTTGCTAATGGTCCAAATTGGCAGGGCTGGGCTGTCGGCGGCACGGGCACAATTATTTATTATAATGGCACCAGTTGGTCAAGGTATACGCCATCGCCGGTTAATAATAATTTGCGAAGTGTCTATCTCGCTTCTTCGACTGATGGCTGGGCGGTTGGCGGCAGCGGCAAAATATTAAGATGGAACGGCGCGAGCTGGACAGAATTTAAAGACACAGGATTGATGACCTGGCTGACTGTACTCCTTACTTCTAGCGATAGCGGATGGGTAATTGGCGAGAACGGGCGTATTTATCAGTATAATAATTTTTACAATGCCAGCGGCACGTTTCTTTCGCGAATACTTGATGCGGGAGCTTCGGCAACTTGGAATTCGCTCTATTGGACTGAAGTACTTACATCTGGCGCCAGTATCACCATTGCCACCAGAACAGGAAATACGCCCTTACCGGATGGAACATGGTCATCCTTTAGCGCTGAATTAACAAATTCAACCAGTTCAACTATTACCTCCCCGTCTCCGCGTCGATATTTGCAGTACCGCGCTACTTTGAACAGGGGGCCAGTGGGCAC
>Ga0156061_116_pt3 | contig 8697 bp, 7 predicted proteins | sample RifCSPlowO2_02_FD_107714 | JGI IMG/M metagenome (GOLD analysis project Ga0156061, IMG submission 107714) | Candidatus Uhrbacteria bacterium RIFCSPLOWO2_02_FULL_48_12
CCAACGGTCAAACCAACCGCGTCATAAACCGGCCCCATCCATTCGGCGTGAAACTTGGCCAAGTAATCGTTGACTGTAACCAAATGCGCACCCTCTCCCGACAAGGCATTAAGGTAAAGAGGAGCTGTGGCCGTAAGCGTTTTTCCTTCACCGGTTCTCATTTCCGCAATTTGACCGCGATGCAAAACCGCGCCGCCGATCAACTGCACGTCAAAATGGCGCTGACCTAAAGTCCGCCGCGCCGCTTCACGAATTGCGGCAAAGGCCTCGGGCAAAAGATCGTCTAAGGATTCGCCTTTTTCTAGGCGCTGTCTGAATTCCGTAGTTTTTGCCCGCAGCCCTTCACTAGCTAAGGATGTAAACGAGGGCTCAAGCTCATTAATTCGCTCTATAAGCGGTCTAATAGAATCAACTACTTTAGCATTAGAATCGCCAAAAATTTTAGTTAAAAATGACATGTAAGCAACTATAGCGGCTTCTTGATAAAATGTGAAGCACTCCACTAGAGGGTTCCACCATTATCTGACTAAATTTCACGATCGTGAAATTTAGTCAGAAGTACTATTCGTCCTAATTGTTGAACAGCGGCGAAAATACTAACCCTACCACCCAAACAATTTCCCGATCTCTTCCGGTGTTTCGCGCCGCCGCGCGATAGTTATGTCTCCATCTTGAGCAATGATTTTGGCGGGCGAAGAAAGCAAACAATGATGCGAGGCCAAGGCATCCTGATAAGCACCGCTGTCAAATATAGCGATATATTGACTCTCCCCTTCTTCCAAATCCTCTAATCGCGGCAGACGAATGTAAGTACCGGAAGCGGTATATTTGTCATCAACATCGCAGGAACTGCCGGTCAGCCACACTGGCATCAATTTTCTGGCATTCATATTGTTTACCGGCACCACGTGCCATTTTTGATGAATAGCCCAAGTGTCTAACAAATCGTTCATGAAACTACCGTCAATCACATACCAGCATTTTTTTGAACCGTTGCCCACTGGTTTTTCGTGAATAATTTTAAAAATTGAAATCTGCGCTGGCGCCGCGGCGTATCTCCCCCACTCCACAATCAAATGCGGCGGATGCACTTCGGCTTTTTTGGCCATCGCTCCTACAGTCTTAACAATACGCTGGGCTATACCCTGAACGCTGTATGATTTAATTTTGGTATAGGGAACGGCAAACCCGCCGCCCAAATCAAGAGTATCAAGAGTGGGATTCAACTGCCTGAGCTTTAAATAAAATTCCATTAATTTTTTGGCAGCCCGCACCAAATCATCACCGTGCTCAATCTGTGAACCAAGATGATAATGCAAAATTTTAAGATTTTTGATACGGCCAACTTTCAAAATTTCCTCCGGCGTTGTGCCAAATTGATCAAATTTTTTATCCCAATGCGAATGTACCTTTACGCCCAAATTAACTCGCACGCCGATATCGCCGCGAAAGCGCCGTAAATATTCTAATTCGCCAATATCGTCCACAATAGGAATAATGGCCACGCCCATATTTCGCAGTTCAACAATAAGGTCAAGATATTTTGGAATCTTGGGGCCGTTGCAAAGCACTCTAATGCGAGCGTTGAAATGATTCTGCCCCCATAATTTTTTTAACAGCCACAATTCGTTATACGAAGTAACTTCTAAATTTGCCCCCTCGGACAAAAGCGGGATAATAAATTCTTTGTTTTGATTAACCTTCATGGGATAGTGGTAATAAAAACGACCACGATACCCATAACGTCTCATCGCTTCATGAAAAGCGTCAAATAGATTCTCAACTTTTTGTTCAAGAATGTGCGGAAAAACTATTTCCAATGGCGAGCCGTATTTTTTTACAAGATCAAAAATGTTGTACTGATAATTGCCCTCTTTGACGATAAGCTGTCCAACGGCATTAGTGTCAAACCATTGAGTGTTAAACTCTGGCCGGCCGAATTTCCAAAATTGCTGTATCTTTTTCACCGCCGTACCTCCCATTTCAGCGCCCGACTTTGGCCCGCCGCGCGCGTCGTACAAAACGAGCGCGTTTCTCTTTTAGGGCCTGAAGTTCGCGTTTAAGTTCGTCCTTCATCGCATCTATGGCCGCATAAATATCATTGGCCATGGCTTCGGCGCGAAATAAATGCTGGGGCCCGCTGATATTTGATTCCGCTCGCCACACTTCCCCCTTGTGGTGATGTTTGGTGGTACGCTCCAGCTCAATTCTGGCCTGAATTAGGCCCGGGTAAAACTTGACCAGCGAAGCGATTTTTTCCGTCGCGTATTTTTTTAAGGCCGGCGTTAGTTCAAGATTTGTACCCTTGATGTCAACTACCATGTTTTTGATAATAACACGACTAGAAAATAAAACAAATAAAATTAGTGGATAACTTTGACGTTGGCGAGCTCGTTGACCAAGCTCTCAATAAGAGCCATGGCGCGATCATTACCCGGGTGACGATAAGTTTCCAAACGTTCCTCAAAAACATCAAGGTTGTTAAGGAATTCCGCTACGCCATTCGCTTGCGCCAGGCGCAGCATTTTGCCGTAACCCAATCGCTCAAGCTCTAGAGCATTATCAATCTGCTCAAATTGGCCGGCTATTGGTATGGCCAAATACGGCTTTTTTAAAACAAGACTCTCGGAAATTAAGGTAAATCCGCCAGTGCCGATAATCGCTCGACAATTCAATAAATCATCTAGAAATTCCTGCTCGCCAAAAGCGCGAAAATCCAAATTCCCATCTGGCCCACCCTGGCCATGGCCGTAAATATGATAACTCTGCTTGGTTTTTCGCAGTATGGCAGGCAGTTTTTCGTTTTTAAAGGAATCATAAACCAAAATACAGCCGCCAACGCTCGGTTTGGCTGACAAAATAGACGGACGCACAATCGGCGGCACTATATGAACATAGCTTTTTTTGACTGGCTCATCGGCTAGAGTTGTGACCACATAATGATCGGCTCGCGGCACAATCAAACGAATAACCGCTCGGGCAACCAGCCAATCGTGTCGATAACGCCAGGGCACTTTCGCGCGACGAAAAAGCACATGGTGAATATTGCCTATGGCTACAACCGGAACACCAAAACGCATAGCCGTTAAAGAGGTTAATGGCTCAAAGTCCGTGCAAACGACTGCTGGACAAAATGACTGGAATAAATCGGCCATTAACTTCAAACTATCAACGGCTTTTGGCGCGCTAATTAAATTTCTCCAAATTGTCGGCAGATATCGCACCGCGTTATGCTGATAATTAAAATGCAGGCCAAAAACTTCAGTAACTGGAAATTCACTCCCCAGCAAATCTTTGCCTCGGCCATAAGTTACCACCTGCACTTCGTGACCATGTTTTACTAAATGACGGATTACTTCACGCGAACGAATAGCGTGCCCGGAGCCCTCGCCAGAAACACCGTAAATTATTTTTATTTTTGACGACTTGTCCATCATGATTACTTTTTATCTGACACAGCGTTATCTTTAAAATGTAATTTACCATCCAGGAGCTCCGCGGCGCTTTTTTCAAAACCCACGAAAACCGGCTCTGGTTCTAGTGCTATTCCAAAAATATCGCGTACATGGCGGCGAATCTGGCCAGCCAAAGCAATTACTTCGGCGGCCGTAGCCCCGCCGCGATTAATAATGGCTAAAATATGATTAGCGGAAATTCCCGCTCGACCCAAAACATACCCGCGCTGAAATCCAGAGGATTCAATTAGCCAAGCGGCCGAGAGTTTTACTAGCCCGCCAGCCATTGGCCAGCGCGGCATCGCTCGCGGTGAAGATAAACCTGAAGCCGCTCGCTCCACTTCGTCGGCTCTGTCGCCCGCCACTATAGGATTTATAAAAAATGAACCAACGCTGCGGCTATTTGGATCAACCGAATCAATAATCATTGATTTGCGATGGCGGATATTCAAAACGGCACGCCGTACATCGCCAAGCGCCGGCTTATCAATATTTTGCTCATTTAAGGCGCGGGCTATCTCATCATAGCGGACAGTGCCATTATTGGTGTGGTGTAAATCAAAAGTCACTTTAGTAATTAGATACCCATCGTCTGTTTTAAAACGACTTTGCCGATATTCAAAGCCGCACTCTTTTTTGGAAAATTGTCTTAGCGTTCCATTCTGCATATCAATCGCCTCTACCATAGTGATGGTTTCGGAGACTTCTTGTCCATAGCATCCGATATTTTGCACCGGCGCCGCGCCAACTAATCCCGGCACTCCGCTTAAACACTCAACACCGCCCAGCCCTCTGTCAATCGTGGCGGCGACGAAGTCATCCCAATTAAGTCCGGCTGACGCCTCAACCAATACTTTGCCTCCGTTGTTCTTAATGGTTACTTCATGGCGCGTGTATCTTAACACTAAACCTGGCCAACCGCTGTCCGCCACTACTAAATTACTGCCGCCGCCCAAAACTAGAACTGGTAATTTATATTCACACGCTTGACTTAAAATTTCCACCACTTCATCTTCATTGTCTGTTTCAAAATAATAAGCGGCTGGTCCGCCTACGCCCAAAGTGGTGCGCGAGGCCAAGGGTTCATTTCTTTTTATGGACGCTGAAAATTTTGTGCCGGGCAAAAAATCTGACTTAATCATACCCCGTTAGAAGTCCTCGGAAGATAAAATTCTTGAGGAAATTTTATCTTCTGTGATGATTATAGTATTTAATGGATTGGTAGATTGTTTCATAGCTGGAGCAGAGATAATTATGCTGAGTCAGGATTCTAACGGGGCATACGCTAATTCATTATCATCTCCGCCGCTCGCCAGACATCGCCAGCCCCCATGGTCACAACCACATCGCCGTCTTTTAAAACTCCGCGCAAAACATCGGCTGCCTCTTCTATACTGCTAACAGCTTGCGCTTTATTGGATGACAAACTGTTCACCGCCGAAGCCATGATTTGATTATTAACTTCTCCGCCTTTTTCGCGAGCCGAAGCATAAATGGGCGGCAAAATTACCTGATCCGCGCCGTCAAGCGCCCGCGCAAAATCTTCAAGAAAAGCGGCAGTACGGCTAAAAGTATGGGCTTGCCAAACGCACCATAGACGCTTGCCCGGATGACCAGCCCGCAGGGCTTTAATCGTTGCTTTGATTTCTGTTGGATGATGAGCATAATCATCAATAATAATAGCGTTGTTGAATTCGCCGCGATATTCAAGTCGGCGCGCGGTACCGCGAAAGTTTTTAAGTGCCAGTGCGATGGCCTTCTGGCCAACTCCAGCCACCTCAGCCATAACCATCGCTCCCAAAGCATTCAGCGCATAATGAAACCCGGCTGCTGGAATAGTAAAATCGCCGTAATGATTTCCGTTTTTGGTGACTTTAAAACTTGTATCATCAGCAATAGCCACATCAACCAAACGCCAGTCGTTGTTTTCACCCTCACCATAAGTGATAAATTTTGACGAACAGTTTGCCCGCAACTGTGATTTCAACGGCTCTTCTCCCCAAATAATCAGAGTTCCGTCAGCCGGCAGTTTAGCCGCAAAGTCAATAAATACTTTCTGGTAGCTTTCAATATCCGGAAAATAGTCTGGATGATCGTAATCAATATTAGTAATAATGAGGTGGCGCGGCGCATAATATTGAAATTTATTTTGGTATTCATCGGCCTCTAGCACGAACCACGGACTCGCGCCTAGACGAGCGTTGCGCCCCCAGTTGATTACTGTACTGCCCACAATGGCTGTCGGATCAAGACCGCCTTCCTCAAGCATGCGCGAGAGCATGGCTGTGGTCGTGGTTTTGCCATGCGAACCAGCCACGGCAATACTGTGCGTGTACATAGTCATTAAAAATCCAACAACTTCCGGGTAACTCCACTCGGGAAGGCCGCGTCCTTGCGCCTCGCGGCGTTCAATATGATCTCGTGTATAAGCCGTTGAGTACACAATGGCGGCTATACTGGGACCAATATTTTCTGCCGCAAAACCCGGCGCACAGTGAATATTCAAATTTTTCAGCACTTGATCAGTGGGAAATACTTCAGCTGTGTCAGACCCCACAATGGTGTAGCCCTGACCCTGCAAAATCTCCGCCAGAGCGGTCATGGCCACGCCCTTAAGACCGATAAAGTGCAGGGTGGCCGGCGGATCAGGAAATTTTTTGTTGGCCGCATTTAGCATACTTCAATCTTTAAGAATCGTTTCTAAGTGTTCCAAAAATTTCTCTGTGCCGTTTGGGATTAAATTATGCAGGGTCTCGCCATAACGGCGCTTGGCCGAACTGTCATTCAATAAATTTAATATTCTTTGAGATAATGTTTCCGGAGTTAAATCTTTTTGGCTCAAAATAATGACGGCTTTATATTTATCCAGCATCCGGGCATTAGCTTCTTGGTGCGAATTCGGAATTGGTATAACAATAGCCGGCTTACTAAGATAGCTAAGCTCAGAGAGAGTACTCATGCCGCCGCGGCTAATCACGATATCAGCCGCGGCGTAAAAATTTGGAAGCTCCACTCCGGCAAAAACCTGCTGATGATAATAGGGCGACGGCATTGTGCCAATTTGCTTATTTTCTCCGGTCAAATGAATCAACAAAATTTTTTCTCTCAAAAACGGAAGTGCTTCAATAATCAACCGATTCAGGGTCAAGGCACCAGTACCTCCGCCAATCACCAGGACTACTGGCAGATCAGCGCCGGTACGAAAATATCGCCGCGCTAGAAGCGCATTCCCGTTTGACACCGACGAGCGAATAAAATTTCCTATAACTATAGAATTCTTATCACCGCTTGGCCACACACTCGTTTTTAAAGAGGCAAATGGAAGCATCAATTTGTTCGCCAGCCCGCGCACCACATCTTGCTCATGCACCGTTGAAGGAATGCCAAGGCACCAGGCGGCCCAGACCAGGGGCACGCTGATAAACGCGCCCGACGTTAAGACAGCGTCGGGCCTTAATTTTCTTAATAGAATTAAGGACCTTGTAAATCCGGCCAGGATCAAAAAAGGAGTAAATAAATTTTGCCAGGACCAATATCTTCGCCACTTGCCAGCCGGTAAAACAAAAAAGGGAATGCCATAGCTCTCTACCATCTGCCGCTCCGGCCCTCTCACTGTGCCCGTCCAAAAAAATTCATAGGGCAGTTTTTTTAAACGAGCTTGCTCGACAACGGCCAACAACGGCGTTACTGAACCGCCTGTTTCGCCGCCAGATAAAAGCAATCGGCGTTTTTTCATAAGTCGCGCCGTCGCGTGGAAATATTGGCTAAAATTCCAACGGCGGCTAAAGAGGTAACCATAGCCGAACTGCCATAACTAATAAAGGGAAGTGGAATGCCGGTGAGCGGCAGTAAACCGACCATGGCCGAGATATTTACTAAGGTCTGTCCCGTGAACCACAAAATTATTCCCGCGCTAAGCAAACGCCCAAAACCATCTGGCGCGGCCCGCGCTGTATAAAGACCGCGATATAACACATAAAGAAAAAGGATCAAAAGTGCGGCCACGACTGCAAAACCGAACTCTTCGGCAATGACGGCAAAAATTGAATCACCGTAAACCTCCGGCAGATACTGAAACTTAGCGCGTGATTGGCCAAAGCCGCGGCCAAATAATCCGCCCGAGCCAATGGCCAGATAGGCCTGATTGATATGATAACCAATGCCTTGGGGATCTAGTTCGGGATGCAAAAAAATTTTAAATCGATCAGCGGCATGCGGACGATATTGAAGGAGTAGGACAAAAGAGATAAGACCAGCTCCAAAAAGTAAAGCCAGATGAGCGAACCTCCCGCCGGATAGAAAATAAATTCCGGCGGCAATAAAAGCCAAAATGAACGCCGTGCCTATATCCGGCTGAAAAACTACGAGGCCAAGGGTAACGGCTAAGACCGCCATAAACGGCAAAAAAGTCAATTTGAAACTGCCAAGCTTACGATCGCGGCCAGACAACCAAGCCGCCAAATAAATGATCATTGTCAGTTTAATAATTTCGCTGGGCTGAAAGGTCAACGGACCAAGACGCACCCAGCGGCGAGCGAATGTGCCGTAAGATTGACCAAGATTGGGCATAAAAACCAGCAGTAATAATAAAACTGAAATAATAAAAATTGGCACCGCTAGACGCTGCCATCGCCGATAGTCAAAACGCGAAAAAATAAAAAAGAAAACCAAGCCAATGGCCGCCGCCGCCAACTGACGCTTTAAAAAATAATAACTATCGCCAAAACGCTCAAAACCGACCACCGCGCTGGCTGAAGAAAGCATGACCAACCCAAAAACCAGCAAAATACCAAAGGCAATCAAAAGACGATAATCAGGATGAAGTCGCGCCGTCATGTCAACACTCGGTCAATGAGAAAAATAGCCATGCCCAACATAGCCATGACACCGCTTATAACCCAAAAACGCATCACCACTTTTGGTTCTGGCCAGCCGTTCGCTTCCAAATGATGATGCAGGGGGGCTGATTTAAAAATTTTTCGTCCCCAAAATTTTTTTGCCGCAAACTGAATAATATCCGAAAGCGCTTCAATAACCAGAATAAAACCAATAATCGGCAATAACAAGGCAGTGTTTGTGAGCATGGCCAATATCCCCAAAACAACGCCTAAGGACATGGCTCCGGTGTCGCCCATAAAAAAACGCGCCGGATAAATATTGAACCACAAAAAAGCCAAAAGAGACCCGACAATAACGGCGATCAAAGCGGCCAGATCATAATGATGCTGCGCAAAAGCAATAA
>Ga0156061_120_pt2 | contig 8550 bp, 8 predicted proteins | sample RifCSPlowO2_02_FD_107714 | JGI IMG/M metagenome (GOLD analysis project Ga0156061, IMG submission 107714) | Candidatus Uhrbacteria bacterium RIFCSPLOWO2_02_FULL_48_12
ATTGTCCCATTATACTTAATGCTGATACTCCAGTGACAGCGACGTTTGTGCCATATTATTCCATTACGGTTAATAGAAACGGTACAAGCACGGCCAGCGTATCAATGAGTTCTTCAGTTGGAACTGGTTCACCCTGTTCCACGTATCCTTGTGTGTTCAATACTGTGCCCCAAGGAAGCAACGTAACTCTGACCGTCGCTCCGCCTGCCGGCACAACAACAGCGGCTTGGGCAGGGTGCTCATCTTCAAGCGGCAATACTTGTACGATCAACAACGTCACTGCCAATGTGCCAATAACAGTCACATTTGATTTGGTCGTCAGTGTTACCTCGGTCACTGGCAATAATCCGCAGGCAACGAGCGGCGGACGAAGTGTTACCATTAACGGAGAAAACTTCGTAAGCGGTGCGACAGTTACAATAGGCAGTACATCCGCGACAAACGTAGTTTTTGTAAACGCTGCGCAACTCACGGCTAATGCTCCAGCCAAAGCCGCGGGTTCGTATGATGTCGTGGTTACTAATCCCGGCGGTCAGAATGGAACCTGCAATATTTGTATGACCTATCGAACGCCGCCAACAGTCACTTCAGTAACACCAAATAATAATCTGGATACAATGGGCGGACAGACAATTACGGTTGTGGGTACCGACCTTGCTGGCAATTATGCGAATGGCGTCAAGGTTGACGCAACATTACGGGCGACTAGCGGTAGCGCCAATTCAGAAATATTCACCACTCCGGCGCATGCGGCAGGGGCAGTAACTTTGAGAGTGTACGGTACTAGCGGTAGTGACGCGAATGGAATTTACACCGATTATTCACCATTCACCTTTACGGCGACCGCTCCTGATACTTCCACAACAAGCTGTCCTGATGTTAGGGACGGCGGAGGAAATCAGGCCGCTTGTGCCAGCGGCGGCGGAGCAGCGTATGGCACTCGTTCCGTTAGCGCCAGCTTTGGTTTTGTTGGCACCGATGACCCAGAAACACCCATTGGACCATTTACCTACACTTGTAAGTTATTTAATAATGTCAGCAATGCGTTATTGAGAACCGACGCTTGCAATAGCGGCGCAATGTCATATACCAGTGCCAATTTGTCCGCTGGCAATACTTACCGCTTTGAAGTGGCGGCTACTGATTCATCCAGTCTTTCAGATTCTTCACCAGCGACATTTATTTGGAGTGTCCAGCCGAACCTACCGCCGACTATTACCAGCTTCAACAATACAGCCATGGGCTTTGATCCATTTATAGGCAACCTCGCTGCTTTCTCTTTTACAGCAACTGATCCTGCGCCAGTAGATAATCCGATGAATTATATTTGTGAACTTAAACGCAATGGAGTAAACCAAGCCGTGCCCTCTCCTTGCACAACCGATAATTCAGGTGCTGTTGCTTACTTTAATGCAGGCCCTCTTTTATCCGGTGATTATACTTTCCGCGTCAGGGCGCGCGACGGTCTCGGTGCCGAAGACGTCAACGCCTGGTCCTCAACTTTCAGCTGGAGCATACCGTCAGCGGTAGTTGTGTCAGGTCCAAGCGGAGTTGTAGCGGCCGATACGAGCACTTTCACTTTGCGCGGAGATGATGCAGATGTGGGCACGACCATTACTGCGTTTAAATGCAGTATTGATTCAGGCGCCTATGCTGATTGCAATGTTAATCCAGCACCTCCTGCCGCGGCTTATGCGCCAGTAACTTATACATCACCTTCATTGCCGAATGGCTTGCATACTTTAAACGTACGGGTTAGTGATAATCAGGGCAATGTGAGCACCAATACTCTCAACTGGACTTGGACCATTTTTGTACCGCCGGCGGTTATTACATCTATAGGCGCCAATGGTATTGGCAGCGACTTGAAGATAGGAAGTGATGGTTTGGCGCGCCTTAGTTATATTGATGACGTTGCTAATAAGTTAATGTTCATTAAATGTAACAATGCAACCTGTACTAGCCCTGCGCCTGTTATAATTGACGATGTTGATTCTGCCGCTAAACGTACTTCCTTGGCTATGAAATTAAACGGAGCTGGTGATCCTGCCATCAGTTATCCTGGTCCGGGCGCCATCCTGCGCTATGCGGAATTTGTCATCGCCGGCGGGACAGGGTGCAGCAACACTACGGCTTGGACCTGCACTACGGTAGATTCTGGTCTGGTAAATAGCCATAATTCTCTTGTGTTCAGCGGAGCGTCATTTGATGTGCCATTAATATTTTACAAAAAGTCAGGATCTGGTTTGCGAGCAGCTAATCGCAGCGGCACAGTAACAACTCCTTGTCCCAATGCCGCTTGGCATTGTGAACCCATGGGAGCAACAACAGGCGATGGCGTGGTCGCGGCAATGGGATCAAACGGGTTACCTAGCGGTCTTGCCTATACTACTAGCATATCCCTACAGTCATTCTGGTGCTCCAATTCTTTTTGCACTGGCGCTGGTTCTAAATCTTATAGCACCTTGGATAGTAGTTGGGTGGCAGGGTGTGGCCCCGGCCCGAATGAAGCGCCAGCCCATAGCCGTGATGTCGGTAATAGATATAACGCGTGGCCAACAGGCGTATCTAGAGATGTGCCCGCTTGCTCCGGTACTCGCAATATCAATTATCGTCAACCAGGAGCGGCCATAAACGTTATCATTGATGGTAATTATTTGTACGGAACAGCCGGCCCGTCACCTTTTGGCCTATCCATTGATTATGGTGCCGATGGAAGTGGCGGTAAGAAGTTACAAGGTATCTTTTATAGCGGCAGATCCAATTCATTGTCGCAAGATAAGCTTGCTTTCTTCTATTGCACTGATACGTCTTGCTCTACGGCGACGCAGAATTTTACTTTAGTTGACAATATGGACACCAATGAACACTGGGTATCATTAAAGATTGATACAAACGGTATTCCCATAATGACTTATAATAACAATAACACCTTGTATTATGCGCGATGCAATAGAGCGCTCTGTCAGTAGAATAGCCATATAATTTTAGTTTCAATTAATTTATGTTAAAATAATAATATCTATGTTCGACCAACCGCCGCCGGGCGTAAAACCGGAAAATCTACCCTCATCGCAACCTTCGGGGCCGACCCCTCCGCCTCCTCCTCCGGCCGGACGGCCAATCCCCACAGCCGAGCCCGTGGATATGCTCTCTGGTGTTGAGCCGGTGCCTGCGCCCCAGCCGATTAGGCCTATTGTTCCGCCGTCAGTTTCGACACCTCCACCCTCGTCTCCGTCATGGCCATTAACTCCTCCGCCGTTCACGGCTCCAACACCTCCCGCGCCTCCGCCGCCAGCGCCACCAAAACCATCGGCGCCGACCGGCCCCATACCCGCGATTTTGCCGCCAGAAATTTTGTCGGACAAAAAAGAAGTTCCTTGGAAGCAGATAATTATTAGTGTGGTAGTAGTTGTAATTTTGGGCGGCGGGGTTTGGGCGGCTTATGCTTTTCGGGGCGTTTTGTTTGGCCTCTCCGGGCCGTCAACTGCAACGCCAACACCAACGCCAGTGAACGATACGCCAGCCACGCCGACTACTGATCAGCCGCCTCCTCAACCAGCACCCTTGGTTCTAGATTCTGATGGCGACGGCTTGCTGGATGAGCAAGAAGCTAATCTTGGCACTGATTCAAAAAATCCTGATACTGATGGGGACGGACTTTTTGACGGTGAAGAGGTTAACTCTTATCATATCAACGCTCTAAATTCTGATACTGATGCAGACGGGTATCGTGACGGCGATGAAGTTAGGGCGGGCTACGATCCGAACGGACCCGGCAAATTGTTAAATGTGCCGCAATAACTAGTTCAAAATTTAAAATGCAAAAGTCAAAAGCGCAAGTTAAAAGGTTAAAGGTTTTGGTCATGAAGTCATTCAGCTATTGATTTGATATTAGGATTTAGTCATTGAGATTTACGTTAATGAGTCTATTTGGTTTCGGCAAGAAAACGCAAATAGAAGAAGCACCCAGCGCGCCTTCGTCTTTGTTATCTTTGTCGTCTCCGCTTGAGGCCGGCAAGGTGCACGAAGAAACAGTTTTTTACACCATGCCGGCAAAATTTTTGACTCCAGAAGCGCCGCCGTTTTGGACTTCCGGAAAAATTTGGGCCATTGTCGTCGTTTTGGCTATTGGCGTGGTGGGGGCAGTTTATTTGCTGCTGGCGAGCGCCAAACCGCCAACAGCTAACAATGCTTCAAATACGATTTCGTCAGCTTCACCCAAACCCTCAACACCAGAGTCCCCGGCCCCGTCGCCAACCGAGCCACCATCCAGCTTGCCATTAACCAATGAACCGGCCGCTCCAGCAGCACCAACCGAGCCGTCGCCCAATGAACCGGCGCCGGCAGCGCCGCCGCCAGCCGTACAATTGCCTTCTAGTGTTGATGCCGATGCCGATGGATTAACTGATGCCGAAGAATTGCTTTATGGCACCAGCGCAGCAAAACCAGATAGTGATGGTGATGGATTTGCAGATAAACAAGAACTCACCAATGGCTACAACCCTGCCGGCAGTGGTCGTCTGCTTGATTCAACGTTAGTCAAGACTTACACTTCAGCCACGAAGCCGCAGTTTTCTATTAATTATCCCTCTGCTTGGTCAGTGGAACGCTCGAGCGAAGGAGAAGTTATTCGTTTCATAGCTTCGCCAGATGAGTTTATGTCAGTGGATCTTCAGCCGAATAGTGAAAATTTGTTTCTTCTTGATTGGTACAAAAAGATTTTTACGACCGCGGACATTGCCGCTGTGGCCACGGAAACAGTGGGCAAACATGTTGGCATTTTTTCGCCCGACCGTCAGACATTCTACTTTATTGACTCTGATAATCCGGCCAAGGTTTTTGTCGTAAGTTATAACAGCGGCACAAAAACCGAACTTAACTACCGCACTGCGTTTGAGCTCTTGATTGGAAGTATCACGCCAGCTCGTTAATGACCAGTATTCTTACGAAATTACGAAACTATACGAAAGGTACGAAAAAGTTTTCTGTTCTAGCAGTCAGCCAATTTCGTATATTCGTACTATTTCGTATTTTCGTATGGGCTTAATGCGTCTAGAAATTCATAAATTAGTGCAGTGCCGTTTACCTAGAAGTCGTCTGCAGTCTTTGGCTAATCTCACGGTGCGGAAATTTGGGCGCCGGCTAAGGGCGAGAGAATTGTCACTGGTGCTCACCGGCACTAGCGCTGTCCAGCGGCTTAATCGCATTTACAGAAATAAAAATTTGCCAACCGATGTGTTGAGTTTTGATTACGGAGAAATAGTTATTTGCTATCCGTTGGCCAAAAAGCAAGCGCGCGAACACGGCGTTAGCGCGGCCGATGAAATTTCTTTGCTTTTTGTGCACGGGCTTTTGCATATTATGGGCTTTGATCACCATCGGCCGCGAGAGCGTCAGCGTATGCGTCTCGCGGAGAAGAAGCTGTTGGGGTATAGTGGTCTCGTGGGGAGAAACAGTGGCTGAAATGTCAAATGTCTAAGCCCAAATACCAAATGTCATGCCCGAGGCAGATGCGCCTTGGGCGCAAATGCCCCAATGTTTTAATATCAAAATTTTGTCATTGAGTCATTTAATTATTTATTTGACATTGCCAACCCAAGGATGGTCGGCCTTGGGCCGAGGATTTAGTAATTAGGATTTTAGTATCAGATATTTTTTACCACTGTGCCGTCTAATTTATTTAACATATCTTATTTAATAAGAAGTTTTAAATACGCTCTGCGCGGCCTTCATTACGCTTGGCGCTCAGAGCAGAACTTCAGGATTCAAATTTTAGCAGGCATAGTCGTTTTGGCCGCCGCCTTTTATTTTCGCTTGTCTTTTATGGGTCTGGTGGCGCTGGTGATGATGATAATTATAGTTTTGGTGCTGGAGCTTTTAAACACATTCTTTGAGAAGTTAGTTGACCTTTTGTCACCGCGCTTGCATCACGCGGTGGGTATCTTGAAAGATGTTTTGGCCGCCGCCGTACTAGTGGCTTCACTGGGGGCGATTATAGTGGGAATTCTCATTTTCTGGCCATATTTGAGATGGCAATAGGTTTTTGGCCAAGTTTTGGACTTTGCGGTTATTGTCATTTCATTGTATAATCAATAATGTTGTGTACAATTCTCAATCAACTAACTTCCCCCTTGCCTCGAATTATTAGTAGGTCAATTAGTGAAAGAAAATAAAATGACCAATGCCCAAGCTCAAATGACCAATAAATATCCAATGTCCAAATGTCTAAATTTTGTCATTGAGTCATTTAATTATTTATTTGACATTGCCAACCCAAGGATGGTCGGCCTTGGGCCGAGGATTTAGTCATTGGGATTTTATTTAATGTTATGCCTCGTCAAGAAATTTTTGCCGGTTTAGATATTGGGTCAACCGTTGTTCGGCTCGTCGTTGGCGAGCGCATTACTGGCGGATCGCTTCAAGTGGTAGCCGCTGTGTCAGTGCCAGCTGAAGGAGTAAATAGGGGAGTCATCACGAGTTTAGAAGATGCCACGGCCTCTATCTCAGCCGTCAAAGAAAAAGCTGAACGCGTGACTGGACTGCCAATAGAGGAAGTCTGGGTGGGCATTTCTGGGCCGCATATATTGACCAGCACCAGCCGCGGCGTGGTGGCCGTTGGCCGCGCCAATGGTGAAATTCAGGAGGTGGACGTGGATCGGGCGCTGGAAGCGGCGCGCGCGGTAGCGAGCCCGCCGAATTACGAAATTCTGCATGCCATCCCCAAGAGTTTTACCATTGACAGCCAGCCCGGCGTCAAAGACCCTATTGGTATGAGCGGCATTCGGCTGGAGGTGGAGACCACGGTTATTCAGGTTCTCTCCACCCAGCTGAAAAATGTGATGAAGGGCGTGTATCGCGCCGGCTTTCGCGTGGCCGGCGTTATCTTGTCGGTCTTGGCGTCGGCCGAGAGCCACGTGACTGAGCGTCAGCGCGAGCTCGGGGTGGCGGTCGTGAACATCGGCGGCGCCACTACCAGCATTGTGGTGTTTGAAGAAGGCAACATTTTAACGGCGGCGGTTTTGCCGATCGGCTCCGAACACATTACCAACGACATCGCCATTGGCCTTAGAACCTCTCTAGATATCGCCGAGCAGATTAAACTTCACTATGGCACGGCCTTAGCCAAAGATATTAACAAGCGGGAAGAAATTGATCTTAGCGAGTTTGGAGCGGGCGAGGGCGAAATTGTGTCGCGGCGCTATATTGCCGAAATTATTGAAGCAAGATTGGAGGAAATTCTTGACCAGATTGACGGCGTCTTGAAGAAAGTGGAGCGTTCAGGTATGCTACCAGCAGGCGTGGTGTTTGTCGGCGGAGGGGCCAAGATGCCCGGTCTTTTAACTTTAGCCAAATCGCGATTGCGTCTGCCGGCGAACCTAGGTACGCCGACGGCGCATTTCATGAGCGCCATTGAAGCGGTGAACGATCTTTCGTTTGCCACGGCCTTAGGGCTGGTTTTATGGGGAGATGAAGCTAACCATGACGCGAGTGGGCGGTTTGGAAATATTTTTTCTCGCTTCAGCCCGAGAGGGCTCATGGGTTCAATTAAAAATTGGTTTAAATCACTTATTCCGTAAACGACATGGGGGAAGTTAAACCCGATATTGAAACAATAGCCAAGATTAGGGTGGTGGGTGTTGGCGGCAGCGGCTCGGCGGCCGTTAATCGCATGATTGAGGCCAAAATTAGGGGCGTGGATTTTATCGCCATGAATACTGATGTTCAGGCCTTGCACTATACTCGCGCGCCGCAGAAGCTTCACATCGGCAAAACCACAACGCGGGGACTTGGCGCGGGTATGAATCCGGAACTTGGCAAGAGAGCGGCCGAGGAATCGCAAAACGAGATAAGAGATTTACTTAAAAATTCAGATATGGTTTTTGTGACCTGCGGTTTGGGCGGCGGTACAGGTAGCGGCGCCTCGCCCATTGTGGCGAGCATTGCCCGCGATCTCGGGGCTTTGACCATTGCCATCGTTACCAAGCCATTTAGCTTTGAAGGCGCCCAGCGCCGGGCCATTGCCGAGCAGGCCTATGATGAGCTGGCGAACAATGTTGATACCATCATCGTTATTCCCAATGATCGTATTTTGCAAATTGTTGACAAAAAAACAACTCTGCCGGACGCCTTCAAAACAGCCGACGAAGTTTTGCGCCAGGGGGTGGAGGGTATTTCTGACCTCATCACCATGCCCGGGCTTGTTAACGTGGACTTTGCCGACGTTAAGGCCATCATGCAAAGCACCGGCACCGCTCTCATGGGTATTGGCCGCGCCAGCGGCGAGAACCGCGCCGTGGCCGCGGCCAAGGCCGCGGTGTCTAGTCCGCTTCTGGATACTTCAATAGAGGGCGCGCGCGGTATTCTATTTGTGGTGGCTGGCGGTCCGACCTTAACTATGCATGAAGTTAATGAGGCCGCGAAGATTATCACGGGCACGAGCGATGAGAACGCTAAGGTTATTTTCGGGGCTGTCATTGACGACGGGCTTCGCGACGAAATCAAGGTCACAGTTATCGCCACTGGTTTTTCAGGCGCTGATCGCTCTGG
>Ga0156061_119_pt9 | contig 8542 bp, 13 predicted proteins | sample RifCSPlowO2_02_FD_107714 | JGI IMG/M metagenome (GOLD analysis project Ga0156061, IMG submission 107714) | Candidatus Uhrbacteria bacterium RIFCSPLOWO2_02_FULL_48_12
TGAGCATTATACTAAGTCAGACTTCTAACGGGGCATGCCAATTAGTATAACGCTCAAACGAAACTTGGGCAAGCAGGAAACGGCTAAAAAACAGCGGTCAAATCCTTAAGCACTTCTACGGCATGAATATCGGGTTTGACATTTTTGTGAAGCTCCACGACTTTACCCCGCACCGCCGCAGCGGGGCGGGGAGCTTCATCTTATTGCCGCTTATATAAACCAATTAAAGTTGACTGCCCCAACACATGCTCGGACATAACTTTTAGAAGATCGGATTTGGCGGCGCGGTTGTCCAACGTCAATTCTTTATCCAAAGCGTAAAGTTTGAAATGATAACGATGAGTTCCGGAAGGCGGGCAAGGGCCGCCATACCCCGGTTTGCCAAAATCAGTCTGCCCCTCAATGGCGCCATTGGGCACGCTATTCTCGCCAATTGAGGCGGTCGTCGGATTGATGTTCCAAACTGTCCAGTGCACCCAATCGCCGCGCGGCGCGTCAGGATCATCAACTATCAAAACCAAACTCTTAGCCGCTGAAGGCACATCCAAAATATTAAGCGGCGGGTTCGCATTAGCTCCATCGCAGGTATACTGTTGGGGAATATATTCATTGTTTTGGAATGCCGGACTGGTGAGCTGCATATTGGTTAGTGGTGAAATGGGAGCTAATTCTGCCGGGCGCTGTTTTTTTAAATATATAACAATAATAACACCCAAAACAAAAACCAACAACAAAATGAGGAGAAAAATAATTTTGTTTCGTGGCATATACGATAAATTAAAAAACTCCCAGTAAATCCTAATATCTAAATCCGAATGTCTAATCAAATCCTAATGTCTCAAAATGTGAAGCTCCACGGCTTTACAGCCGTGGCTTCTTGCCGAACGGGGTTCCGTGGAGCGGAACCCCGCACCGAAAGCCATTCATCCACGGGCTTATGCCCGTGGCTTTCTGGTGCGTGGGTAAAAATTAGGTCATTTAGTCATTTAAGCATTTATTTGTCATTAGGATTTAGTCATTAGTCATTCATTCTACCCACTACTCACTACCCACTACTCACTCTGTCATCCTTCCCGCCAACAACAATTAAAGCGTGAAAATCCTGATACAATTGGTAACTTTTTGGCAATCTCCTTGTAAAAAATTCCTGCAAATGATGGTAGTTTAACGATTTAACGGCTAAACTTTTCTGTCTTGCCAAACGGCGCGTGTATTCATCAACGACAAATATTGGTTTGCTCAAGGCATAAAGCAAGATGCTGTCGGCTGTCTCCGGACCAACGCCGTGAAGCTGTAAAAGCTCGTCGCGTAATTTAGTCAGCGGTCGATTTGATATCTTCTTCACTCCTCCGTTTCTAATAAAAAAATCTGCCGCTGTTTTAAGATATTTTACTTTTGTTTTATAAAAACCGCACGAACGAATGAGCATGGCCAATTTGCGAGGGTTATTTTTTGCTAAGTTATATACAGTTTTTAGCCGTCCCGCCTTATGGCGCTTGAGATTGGCCATGGCCAGTTCAACATTTCGCCAATTTGTGCGCTGGGTGAGAATCGCTCCGATAATCACTTCTTCTTTTTCCGGCAAACTCTTGCGTCTCTTGCACCATAACCCCCACTGGTCTTGAGGATGACCATATTGACGGCGCAACTGACGATATATGAATAATAAATTATTAGGAGCCGACATAAATGTAAAAACTTTTGCGCCAATCAATTGCTCACTTGATAATAGCGATCAGTGCCATTAACGCCGCTGGTCCATGGTCCGGTACCGATAAACACGCCGCGGCCGCCGGCTGGAGTTGGTTCACTGAAAGATAAAGTGGCTGGTGTATCCTTTTTTTCCAAATTGGCATAAATAACAACGTTGCCGCTGTCGTAGCGGTACCGATAACCGCTCTTGCTTTGAGTGGCCGCTCGCGGATCATGCGGCGGCTGTGAAAATAAATTGCTGTTAAATTTGCTTTTCCAAGCGTCAATCAAAACATTCAAATCGTCTTCATTCGGTATGCTGTCCGGCCAATAGCTGGCTATGGAACTGCCTCCAGCTGTTCCTAAAAATCTATAGATGTTATTTAGATCGGTCATTCTCGCTTGGTCACGAACTTTAATTCTTACCGAACTTGTCGCAACCGCCACAATGGTTGCCAAAACCGCAATAATACCAATAACCACAATGAGCTCAATAATAGAAAAAGCTTTTTGTAGATGATCTCGTTTCATATCAATAGTCTAACACAGGTTATTATAAGTTTGTATCTTTTCTCCAGATTGCCCTTGACGGCGTGGAAACCTTTTTTGATCTGCGACTACGCGATCCGATCTTTCGCACCCCCGCCGTTCGTGAACGAGTGGCTAAACTCTACCATACCGCCCTCGATCAACATTATCAGACCCCAGACGGAGTAAGGGAATACGCCATTATCGGCGTTTCTATGTCTCTCGCGCCGATAGTCGGCATTGTCGGGTATCTAGCCAAATGCCCCATTGTCGCCATTGTTCCCGAGACCAGATCAGAAAATCAGCTCTTGAGAATTATTGGGAACCCCATACCAGGCTGCCGCTATGCCATGATTGATGACACTATCATGACTGGCCAGACCATCTCCCAGGCACTTGAAAGATGGGTGAGACAGGGTTTCCCGATTGACTTGATTCTCGCGTTCTGCGACAGACAGGAGGGTGGAATCCCCTACATCAAAAAGGCAATCACGCGCTTGTCTCGTGAGGTCGGCATCAAATTGGAGGTGACAATACGGTGCCTCACCACCAGAAAAGAGATGCTGGACACCTTGAAGGATGAGGGGCTCCTTTCAATTGCTGACCACCGTCGGGGCATGAAAGGCGCCATTGCGGCCTAGACCGCTTTGCTCGCTTCAATTTCAATATCGGCCGAGAAGAATGCTTCTCGGCAGATCTCTTTTTTAATTCTAACCTTACCCAACGCACCAGTCCCGCTTGGCGGGACGGTGTGGGGTTTCGCTCCCCCAATCTCTGTGGAGACCACCCCGCCGCGGCGGGGCGGGATAAAGTCATGGAGCTTCACCTTCCTGTTTCAGGCATGATCCACCCAGTCCAATAGTCTGGACCCCGTTAGAAATCCTGCGGTTGTCAGCGAATTTGCTTTATTGGCAATAATCTAGCTGATTTGGTTCTTATATAGCTCATACCAAATTTAGCCCCAACCATTTCTAACGGGGTGGACTATGGGACTGGATGCCAAGGTGCCTGTACAAGATCAACATGAATGTTGGGACTAAAAAATTTTAAACCTGAATCCCCCAAATAGTTTTAGCCAGTGAGCCGATGGCGTAAGTCACAATGACTGCCGTTGCCCCAATGATAAGATTTGTCATTACCCGACGCTTTATATTCATGCCCGATAAAAAAGCCAAAATAAAAGAAATGATAAAGAGCACCAAACCAGCTGACACCAAAGAAGCCCAAATATTCTTGGCTCCCAGATAAACCGGGAAAATAGGAATAAACGATCCGGCCAAATAAGCAACTCCCACGATGGTGGCCTGCCTGAATGGCTTAACCCCATCATCAACATCGCGGCGCTTTCTTTCCAAAAACTCTTTTTTACGGCGCTGGGTTGATTCAACTTCCTTCTCGGACCCGGAAGACACAAAGACACCGGCGGCCATGGAAAAGGCGCCAGCCACAGCCACGGTCAGCCCAGCAATAAAAACCTTAGTCGTATCGCCAAAAACGGCAAAAAATCCGCTGACCGCCCCCAAGATTTCTACCAAACCATCGTTTAATCCCAAAAAAATGTTGCGAATTTTCTCACCGCTGATTCGCCGCTCGGCCCCGCCGGAAACAATAGCGTCTTCATGTTTAAATTCATCGTCCAAAATCCCGCGAACGGCTTCACCCAATGAAGTATCTTTATACTCGTCCCACAGTTTCAAATATTTTCTGATGCCGTGAACTTCTATTGACTCCAAAAGCAAATGAATAAAACCGTGGCCAAACAAGCGCACCAGAAACAACATTGTCTTGAGCTTGGCCCGGCGCCAAAAATCCAACCGTTCAACGCGCAAATCAAAAAAGTTTTGCCAAAAGGCAAAATGCTTCTCTTCAATCGGTATTAATTGATCAAGCAATTTATGCCAGCTGGGATCCGCCTGTTCTCTAATGGAGCGATAAAGAGTGAGATCAAACAACTCGTCAGAGGCGACGGCGAATCCTAGTTTGCTATTACTTTGTGGTGATAGTGTCATAAATATTTACCCCGCACCTTTCGGCGTTACTCACTCTAGAATCAATAATAACTCGTGTTTATTATGAAGCAAAACAATGATAAAAACTTAATTAACCTAAATGATTTAGCGAGCATTGGCTTGATGCCTAGATCATTAAGTAGTTTAGTAGTTTGTGGTGCCTATAGCTGCTTAATGTCCTGCTGCCAAAGACCGCTAACGCCGTAAGGGTGCGGGGTTATTGGCCAAAGCGTCTATGCCTATCTTGATACAAGGCCAGAGCCGAATCAAGATCCTCTGCTGAAAACTCCGGCCAGTGCTTAGTGATAAAGTATAACTCACTATAGACAGAATGCCAAAGCATAAACCCGGATAGACGCTGTTCTCCAGAGGTGCGAATGATTAAATCTAAATCAGGCGCTTCTGGCGCGTACAAAAATTTGGCAAACGATGCTTCGTCAACATCATCCGGTGGTACCTTGGCTCTCAAAATGGCCTTCGCGGCGTCAATGATTTCCGCGCGCCCGCCATAGTTCAGAGCGACATACAGCGTTCCCTTAATATTGCTCACGGTGCACTGTTCGGCCGCTTCAGCGGCTCGCTGAATCTCATTGGACAAGCCGTCTCGTCGTCCAATAATCTTTAATCTCAACCCCAGCCGGTTAAACTCATCAATATCTGTCGTTAGAACACGATTGATAAGCCGCATTAAATAATTTACCTCCTCCTCCGAACGCCGCCAATTCTCCGTGGAAAAAGCAAAAACGGTTATATTTTCAACACCGCGCTCAAGGCACCAGCGACCAACTTCTTTCATTTTTTCATAACCATGCCGATGCCCTTCAAAAGTCGGCAACCCGCGACCGCGTGCCCAACGGCGGTTGCCATCCATAATAAAACCAATGTGGCGCGGCGCAAGGCCGCTATTCATACTGCTAGCGTTGATCACCGGCTCCTGAAATTTTTCCGCGCTCTAATCTCGCGGCAAGTTTTTCCAAATTTTTTTCAGCCACCTCCTCAAAAGATATGCCCAATTCAGTGGCCAACTGCGCCGCGTACCACAACACATCGCCCAATTCATCTTCCACGGCCACCTTGGTGTTTTCATCCAACACCCCATCATGATCGCGTTCAATTTTCTTAATTTTGTTGGCCACCTCACCAGCTTCCCCGGCTAAACCAAGCGTCGGATAAATATAATTCTGGCCTGCCCGAGGATAAAGAGCCGTGCGTCTAGACTTTTTTTGATATTCATCAAAAGTCATAATTCAGTCAAAAAATAATTAGAAACTAAAAGCGCTCATATTTTTATGCCATGAGCAATACTCGCAGTTTTCCTGATGATTGGGCAAGGGCTTTTGAAGCGAATCAACAGCTTTTTCAAAAGTATCTTTAGCCCGATTGGCGTCTAAAGACAATTCTATGGGCTGAATATTGAAGCTCACTGCTCCATGTTCGCCCACTCGTTTGGGATAATAGTAAACCAAATACGCAAAATCGGCTACCGGATAACCATTCGCTTCAAGCATTAAGGCATAAGCATCAAGCTGTGTTTGATAATAACGTTCACTATCGCCGTCGTTAGGCGCACTGCCGCGCGTTTTGTAATCAAGCGGGACGTATTTACCATCATGCACCAAACATTCGTCCAGCGCTCCAAACAAAACCGCGTTGCGTTGCTTGTCAAAATACTCAAGACCGGTTCGCCAGTTGCGCCACTGATTCATAAGATTTACGTCTTTCATCAAGTCGCCTTTTATCCGTCCTTGCAATTCCGGCGGCAAGGCACCGCGATACTCGTCAAAATAATCTTTAATCACCAAATCCATGCCCCCCGGGAGTGACGGAAAAATGCCCCGCGGGCGCGGCACTCGCCCGTTATAATGCAGCCAGAAACAGCGCGGGCAATCGTTATATAAATTGAGTCCGCTAGTGGGCGAGAGACGTAATGGCTTACTCCCCTCGTCTTTAGCCGCCCCACGCGATGCCGAAGCGCCAAATAGACTATTTTGGGCAGAATCGTGATAACGCGGCGCGGCGCGAGATTTATCATTTTGCTTCATATTGCGGCTATTATACCTGAAGCAAATCTTTTGCGCCACTAAAAATTTTATTAAGCGCCCGCGCGCCCTGAACCAAACGCGGCCCGGGCCGATTAATCAGGGCGTCGTCAAGAAAAAATATTTTATTTTCCGCCATAGCGCGAAGCTCCTGCCAGCCCGGACGCTCCACTATGCGCCCCAAATCAGTACGATCGCCCCAGCCCTGCCAATGGCACACAATCAAATCCGGATCAGCCAAAGACAAGGCGGCCAAAGAGAAAGTTTTGCTTGGACGGGAAACTTCGGCAATAATCTCTTCGCCGCCGGCAATGGCCGCAACTTCTGGTACCCAATTACCGGCGGCTAGGGGCGGCTGAAACCACTCCTCCATGTAAACGCGTGGTCGATATTCCAAAGGATGGAGACGAATTTTGGCAAATCCGCTTTTCATCTCCGCCACTACTTCGTCGGCGCGCTGGCTTTTCCCCACCGCCTCGCCAATCGCGCGAATTGAATCAAAAACCTCCCACAAATTTCTGGGCTCAAAATGCAGCAGCTGACCCGCACCCTCCCACTGCCGCAGAGACTCCGGCATATAGTATGAAGCGAAAATCAAATCAGGTTTAAGCTCATTTAATTTGGCCGGTTCGAAATTTATCCAGGCGCCAATCTGTTCCTTTTGCCGCGCCTCAGGCGGCCAATCGCAAAATCTGGTCACGGCCGCAATATCGTCAGCCGCCCCAAGGGCGTAAAGAATTTCCGTCATGACCGGCGCCAAAGATACAATGCGCATAATTTATTGATGTTTCTAAAAATAATTCTTATATTCTTCCGCCCAAGGCGGACAAGTGAAGCTCCACGGCTTTACAGCCGTGGCTTCTTGCCGAACGGGGTTCCGTGTAGCGGAACCCCGCACCGTCCCGCCAAGCGGGACTGGTGCGTGGGTAAGAATTTGAGAATACTTATTTTAAAAGGTAAAAAGCAACAATGCCAAAGGCGACAGCCACGTTCAATGACTCTTTTTTGCCGCGCATAGGGATTTCAATAATTTTATCTGCTTTTTTAAGGATGGCCGCGGATAGTCCCCTCACCTCATCCCCCAAAATTAAAGCATATTTCATATTTTGAGAACGTATCGGTTTCAAACGATAAAGAGAAGTTGATTTTTTGTTTTGCTCAACGGCAAAAATGGCGTAACCGCCCGCCTTCAATTCATCAATTGCCCTGGCGACCGATGAATAATGCCGCCAGTCAACATATTTCTCCGCCCCCAGCGAAACTTTCAGCAATTTTCCATTGGACCGTCCAAATCTGTCCAATGGAGAAGGAGTGATACCGCAGAGATAAATTTTTTCGCAACCCACGGCGTCAGCCGTGCGGAAAATTGAGCCGACATTATGCATGCTTCTGATATTGTGCAAGACGACCACCATAAACACTATAACTGGCCGTTATCCAATGGCACATCAATCAATTTATGTTTGGATGAACGGCCGTGAATAATTTTAATAACAGACGGCGTCACTTGAAAATAACGAGCCAGCACCCTAAGCAAGGCCTTGTTGGCTTTATCGTCTATTGGTTCGGCTTTAACCCTAACTAAAAAACTATTGTCATCTATCTCTTCCACTCCTTCTTCACGCGCTCCTGTTCTAACCTTGACTGAAATTTTCATGGCTGAAGAGCATCAGCCACGCGTCCATTAACAGAAATGACCACTTTTTTAACTGTTGGAAACTGTTTTAGGGTCTCCGTAATTTGCGAACGAATAGCGGCCACGCGGCAAGAGCCGCCAAGTGCTTGTTCAATGGTGGCATCAAAATCTATCTCGGCCATGCCATTTTTTATGGTCAAGCGCTGTATTTTTACTCCTTCATTGATACTGGTAAAGTAGCCGACATTCCTTTCGGCCGTCGTCGGCCCAGAAAGCAACTCCTCAACCGCCGCTCTCGCCACGGCCACGGTTTGTGGAACGCGCCGCTCTACGGCATAAGTCTTAGAACAATTGAGGGCCGCCGGATCTTTGGCGCTGTTACTAAAAAATACTTTGACGGTTTCTGCTTCTACCGCCGTAAAGCGCACCGGAATACTTACTTTATTTTCTTCTGAACCGTCTTTGGCCGAATAGTTAAAGACTTCCACTATACCGTCTTTCCCTTTTGGCTGAGGATAATTAACTTCCACGCTGAACGGCCCAAATAACCCAACATCGGGGCTGGCCGCGGTGCTGAACCCCTCAATAAGAATTTCTCCATCGGCGTCACGAAGACGATAATTAAAAACATTTTCAAA
>Ga0156061_157_pt1 | contig 8271 bp, 7 predicted proteins | sample RifCSPlowO2_02_FD_107714 | JGI IMG/M metagenome (GOLD analysis project Ga0156061, IMG submission 107714) | Candidatus Uhrbacteria bacterium RIFCSPLOWO2_02_FULL_48_12
AGTGGTCAGCTGATTCTCGCGCGTTTTTCTAGCCGCTAAGAAAACTAAACTTTGAACAAATAAGAAAGCAAACAACAAAGAAATAATCAGCAAACGCTGGGCAGAGCGGGGCAAAGTTTGCAGGTATTCTCCGAGGCGATGAATTGCCGCGTCATAACGGCGTTGCGCAGAATTTTTGATATTTTGACGTCCCATATCAGTTAAGATCGTGCTTGCCAGTTTGAAGGGAGCAAGAATTAAAAAGAGAGCAGTTCTTGCGAGCAGCGTCCATATTTTTCTCGCGGCGCGCCCCAGTCGCCATCCCCAGCTCGGCTTTGGCAGAGCGGCGGACTGGCCAGCGCGCCGCGGTTTTCTGGCGATCACTTGTTCCACCAGACGAGCGGCATTTTGCCAGAGGCGTTTATAGAGCTTGCTATTTTGTCTGACTAAAAACGCGGAGGTACCCTTTTCTTTGTCGGACAAATTAAGCATTGATGAGGTGACTGCGACGGCGGGAGGAGAGTCAGTCGCTAAAGGGCGCAACAATATGGCTCCAAATGTCCAGCGTCCGCCGGCTGTTCTAAAATGTCGCATGAGAATAGTTTCAATGCCTTCCCAAGTGACGTCTGTTACTATTTTTTCCAGACGTTCCAAGCCAATGGTGTCAGTGATTGACGGCGTGCAAATTATCAGGACATCGTTGTTGCCGATTGGGCCAGAAACAATTGTCGCCGCGAGAGACGATTCATGCGCCCCGCCCAGGCGGGGCGAAGGGGTCTTTAAAATATCCAGCCAGCGATAGCGGGGCGTGCTATAGGAGGCGCCGCTGAATTGATGGAGAAGATAGGCCTGAATGCCAGGTGTATGAGTCAGCCAAAGGTTATTACTCTTGATTGCTCCGAAACAGTAATGGACGGTCTCGGGATTAAAGTTTTGTCCTTCGCGGCTAAGCTGCTGAAGTTTGTTGCGGGCTTTTTGTCGGGCAATGCTTAAAGCCCGCTCTACACTTATCATCGGATCTACGGTAATGGTCTGGTAATATATTTCTTCAAGAAATTTTGCAAAGGCGGTGGCCCATGGCACGAGTGAACTGATATCCTCTATATGCAAAAGAATAAAAAAAGTGCCGAGCGTTAATTTTTTTTCGTCTAGAGAGTCGGCCACCCGCCCAGTGACTGTATCTAGCGAGATGCTTGAGGTTAGGTTAATGACGATTGTATGGCGTTGGTTCATGGGATATTATGACCGCGCCCTTGCGGTGCGCGACGGGGCGCCACCGGCCGGGGGCGAATTTGACCGCTTCTTTTGATCATTATACTATAAAAGCAGGTTAGCCACACGTTAAACGCGTCAGCGTATTTGCTTAAGAATTTGAGCCAATGACCATTTTAGAGCGACTTTTTGGAGCTGGCGAATTTATTCGCCTTCTTCGTTTTTATCTTTTTCATCCTGAGGAGGATTTCACGGTCACTGAACTTAGGCGTCAGCTCAAGGGCCGTTCCTCAAAAACATTAAAAATCCTGCACGAGCTTACGATCCTGGGATGTTTAACGGCCGGCGTTCGTTCAGACACTGGCGAGACAACCTATCGCATCGATCCGGGCTGGCTTTTGTTCGCGGAGTTACGGGCGTTGTTCATGAAGGCCCAGCTGTTGATTGAACATGATTTAGTAAGACGTTTACAAAAAGCCGGCCGGCTAAGATTGCTGATCCTCGCTGGCCTGTTTGTGGGCGAGCGGCAGGGAGCGACCGATCTCTTGATTGTCGGGCAAGTTAACCGACAGCAGATATCAAGGCTGTTCAAGAGATTTGAGCGAGATTTAAATGAAGAGGTTAAATATACGGTCATGAGCTCCAATGAATATCGCTATCGCAAAGACGTAGGCGATCGTTTTCTTTATGACATTTTGGAGTGTCGGCATTTGGTGGTGATTGACACCATGCAGCGTCAGCGTCGCGCTGTTGCCCGACCGTCATCTGTAAGCCGTCGCCGTCGCCGTAAGAAGAGGTAAGGCCATTGAGGTTAGATGCTGTTAGTTATTGCGCCAACAGACGGTGGAGTTCTAAAAATTTTTTTAACTGCTCGTTTGCACAAGATAGCGTATGAACGAGGTCATCTTATTCGCTCGCATCGCTTGGGCGGTATATTGCCGTTGCTTATCAAATTTTGCCGAGAGCATAAAATATCATTTTCTGATTTAGATGGCATTGCGGTTGTACTTAGTGCAGGATCATTTACTACCACGCGCTTAGTTGTTTCTCTTGTCAACGTTATTGGCTGGATTTATGATTTGAGAATTGTTTCATTGCGCTCGGCAGAAAAGATAGCGCCTCTGAAATTGAAATCCGGATTTCGCGGCTTTGTAAAGCCGGTTTATGGCGGCATACCAAACATCACTTTGAAAAAAGAATAAGATATCCACATCTTTTGTAACTTCTCTGTTTAATGACCCTGCATAGCGGGGTTTTTTGTTTTATTTTAGCCACAAATCACTAAGTAGTTGCATGCTAGGTGGTTTCCCCGCACCTTTTGGCGCCAAGAATGCCAATATCAAACGCAGTTTTATGGCTATAATCCCATGCTTAGTAGCCAAAGAACACCATAGCTGTAAAGGTGCGGGGTTTGACCATATTACAAAAGTGGTGTAAAATAATATCTAAGTGGTAAAAAGTGGATAAATGTGGGTATAAACTATTAAATTTGTGAACAACCAAGCGTCATTTTCTAAAAAATCAATGTTTATAGGCGAATATTCGCATACTATGGACGCGAAAGGGCGCCTTGCTATACCTGTTAAATTTCGTCATTTGTTTTCCGATGGGGCAGTGGTAACTAGAGGTTTGGACTCTTGCCTTTTTCTATATCCGCAAAAAGAATGGCAGGCCTTGGCCGAGAAGCTCGCCACTTTGCCTCTGGCGCAAGCCAATACGCGGGCATTTGCGCGGCTAATGCTGGCTGGCGCCATGGAGGTTGTTTTGGATAAGCAAGGTCGTGTGATGATTCCAGAGTATCTCCGTTCATACGCCTCTTTAAAAAAGAGCATTGTGGTGACCGGTTTATTTAATCGTCTGGAGCTCTGGAGTGCGGACAATTGGGAATCGTATCGGCAGGGGACAGAGCAAAATAGCGGAGCGATTGCCGAGGCCTTGAATAATTTGGGAGTTTAGAAACGAAACGTATGTCAATATGCCCCCACTACTAGTTGAGTATGCTGTGGCTAATACGTTCTATTATGACAATGACCAATACACAACGAATAAAACATTCTGGCTTAGACCGGACTAGTGTGGGGGTATGCTTGACCATGTTCCAGTTCTTCTTAAAGAAGTTATTGAATCTCTGGATCCGCAGCCGGGACAGAATTTTGTGGACGGAACTTTTGGCGGCGGCGGACATACGCGGGCAATATTGGCGCGCCTTGGGCCCGCGGGACGACTCTTTGTTTTTGATCTTGACCCCGTGTCCATCAGTGCCGCTCGTTTGCTCGGGCCGAACGTTGAGTGCTGGCAAAAGAATTTCCGTCAGTTAGAGGAAACCATAAAATATGTCTCTCCCCATCTTCCTATCCATGGCGTGGTATTGGATCTCGGTATATCGTCAATACAACTTAGCGACCCAGCGCTCGGTCTTTCGTTTCAGGAAAAGGGGCCGCTTAATATGCGCCTCGGGCGCGATAAAGGTATGACCGCCGCCGTCATAGTTAATACGTGGAGAGAAAATGATCTGGCCGCTCTCATTCGCGAATTGGGCGAAGAGAGGCAGGCTAAGCAAATTGCCAAAGCCATTGTCAATCGCCGTCATGAGGCACCGTTTGTTTTCACTACCGATTTAGCGGAAGTTATCGCGTGCGTTTGGCGGCGCCGCGGTTCAATGCAGCCGCGCCTTCACCCCGCCACTAAAACTTTTCAGGCCTTGCGTATGGCCGTTAACGAGGAATTGGAGAATTTGCGCTGGGGCGTTAGGGGGGCCATAAGAATTTTGGCTAGTGGCGGACGCTTGGCTGTTATATCGTTTCATTCGCTGGAAGATCGTTTGGTGAAACAGTTGTTTAAGGAGGCCTCCCGAGAATGCATCTGTCCGCCGTCAGCTCCGCGCTGTGTCTGTGCCCGAAAACCGTTGGGTCGGATTTTGACCAAGAAACCGGTTAGGCCGAGCCCCCTGGAAATAACAGATAATCCGCGCGCGCGCAGCGCCAAACTTAGAGTATGGCAAAAGCTTTAATATGATTTACGGCTGGCGACATAATAGTAATAAAAAAAATCCTGGCCATTATTCGCCTTGGCTTAAGCGTTCGGGTATTGTCACAGTTGTATTATTGATTATTGTTTACATCGGTTTAACTAACGATGTTGCCACTCAAGGTTATAGATTAAAGACTCTTCAGCAGGAAACCAAGCGGCTGGAAGAAACCAACGCGGAGCTTGCCATTCAAGTGGCCGCGACCGAGTCGCTTCAGCGCTTGGAATCAGCCAGCCATTCATTAGCTCTCACTCCCCTTGAGAATATTGAATATCTGACAACTCCCGTTACCGCTGTTGCTGTTCGCTAGGGCACAGGGTATCCTCCCACTACTAGTTGGGCACGCTCTGGTCAGCGCATTCTAATATGACAATAATCAACAGACGATTAATCAAACATCTTGGCTTAAGCCGGGACTAGTGTGGGGGTATGGCGCTGTTGTTCGCCGAATCGCGTTCTCGGCCAGCTCGCCGGCCAAACAGTAACCCCAATCTTCAGCCATGGCGCTGGACTTTGCTCGTTATTATTGGCGCGGTCGCAGTAGTGATCGTGTTATTGCGTCTCTGGCAGCTTCAGGTCGTTAACCATGATGTTTATTTAGCTTTGGCCTCTGGCCAGCAGGAAATATATCGCCAGTTGTTTCCAAAACGCGGCGCTATTTATGCTACGGAGAAAAGCGCCGACGGCACGGTTCGGCAAATTCCTTTGGCCATAAATCGTCGTGCTTATATTGTTTACGCCAACACTAGGGAAGTATCAGAACCGATGAAAACCGCCGAGGCCCTGGCCGGTATTTTAGATATGCCCGCCGAGGCCCTGGCAGAAATTTTATCAAAGCCCGACGATCCTTATGAACCTCTTAAGCGCCGCGTCTCTGAAGATGCGGCGGCCGGAATTAAAGACTTAAACTTGGCTGGCATTGGACTCCAAGAGATGGCTGAGCGTTTCTATCCGAATAATGAAATCAGCAGTCATATCTTGGGGTTTGTGAGCTACCAGGATAATTCTTTGGTTGGCCAATATGGGGTAGAGGGTTCTTTTGATAAAATCCTGGCTGGCACGGCTGGAGCAATTCGCTCTGAACAGGATGCCAAGGGAGTGTGGATACCAATGGCTGATCGCCAATTTATTCCGGCCGTAGACGGCGCTGATCTGGTTTTAACCATTGATTGGCCGATTCAGTTTAACGCCTGCCGCGCTCTGGACGAATGGGTGTCTCGGCACGGCGCCGATGGCGGCAGTGTGGTGGTTATTAATCCGCAAAGCGGAGCAATTTTAGCGATGTGCGGTAATCCTGATTTTAATCCGAACATTTACAATGAAGCAGAAAAAATCGCTGTCTTTAATAATCCCGCGACGTTTTTGGAATATGAACCTGGGTCAATTATGAAAACAATGACCATGTCCGCCGCCATTGATCAGCAAAAAGTCAAACCAGAAACAACGTACAACGATACTGGCGAGGTAAAGATTGGTTCATACACGATTCGCAATTCCGACAGCAAAGCATACGGCCTTCAGACCATGGTGTCGGTTTTGCAAAAGTCCCTGAATACCGGGGCGATTTTTGCGATGCGTCAGCTCGGCGCCGCCGCCTTTCAAAAATATATTGACGATTTTGGTTTTGGCGAATTAACCGGCATAGAGCTTGACGGGGAGGCCATGGGCGACATCAGTCGTTTATCTGAAAAAAACGAAATTTATGCGGCCACCGCTTCTTTTGGGCAGGGCCTGACAGTTACTCCTTTGCAAATGGTGGCCGCGTATGCGGCCTTGGCCAATGGTGGTAAACTAATGAAACCATATTTAGTGCAAAAGATAACTCACGCCAATGGTCAGAGTGAAATTCATGAGCCAGTAGCTGTGAGGCAGGTTGTGTCGGAGAGAACAGCCGCCGTGGTTGGCGGCATACTCGTGTCCGTGGTGGAAGAGGGTCACGGCAAAAGGGCTGGCGTTCCAGGGTATCATCTGGCCGGGAAAACCGGCACCGCTCAAATACCGCGTAAAGATGGTCCGGGCTATGAACCGGGCGCCACCATTGGATCGTTTATTGGTTACGGGCCAGTAGAAAATCCGCGCTTTGCCATGATTGTGAGAATTGATCGCCCGCGCGACGTACAATTTGCCGAATCATCAGCCGCCCCGCTTTTTGGCAAGATTGCCAAGTTCATTCTTCAATATTATGAAATTCCGCCGCGTGAAGTCACGACGGCACCATAGAACGCAGATTATTTTATGAAAATTTTAGCTGGATTATTGTTGATACTTTCAAGGTTGATTGTGCGGCGTTATCAGCCCAAGATTATCGGCATTACCGGATCAGTCGGCAAGACTTCCGCTAAAGGGGCAATTTGCACCGTTCTCTCGTCGCGCTGGCGCGTTCGGCAAAGCGTTAAAAGTTACAATAATGAAATTGGCGTGCCCTTGACAATCATTGGGCAGGAGAGCGCCAATAAGTCCATAATTGGTTGGCTGAAAATTTTTTTGGCAGCAGTTCGTCTGATCATCTGGAAAGATTCCACTTACCCCCAGATGCTGGTCTTAGAAATGGGGGCAGACAAGCCCGGCGATATCGCTTATTTGACGACACTGGCGCCTTGTGACGTGGGGGTTTTGACAGCCATTGCTCCGGCTCATCTGGAAAAATTTGAAACAATAGAAAATATTGCCGCCGAAAAAAGAGTGATTATTAAACATTTGCGCGCCGGCGCGGCCGCTATTTTAAATATTGATGACGAGCTGGTGGCTAAAACAAAAGCGCCAAATGGCGTATTTGTTTTTACTTATGGCTTTAGTTCAGCGGCCGATGTGCGCGGCAGTGACATGATAATTAGTTATGAGTCTGACAATAGCCATGATTTAGCGCGCGGCGTGAGTTTCAAAATGTCTTATCAGGGCTCTACGGTGCCCGTGCTTTTGCCTGGTGTAGCCGGGAAGCCAGCGGCCATGGCGGCCTTGGCTGGGGCGGCCATTGGTTTGCATTACGGCCTAAATCTTATTAACATTGCCACCGCTCTTCACTCACTTAAGGTACCGCCCGGCCGTTTGCGCATTGTTAAGGGAGAGAACAGTACGCTCATAATTGATGACAGCTATAATTCGTCGCCGCAGGCGGCCTTGATGGCCATTGATACTTTTTCTCAATTGCCGTTGCCGGAAAAAACAAAACGTTACGCGGTTTTGGGGGATATGCTGGAGCTTGGGGCTTATTCCGAGGCAGGGCATCAGGAAGTCGGGCGGCGCGTGTCTGAAAGCAAGGTTGATTATTTGGTGACCGTGGGGGAGCGGGCGCGGACAATTTGTCGCGAGGCGCGCTTGGACGATTTTGACTCCGCCGCGATGTTTTGTTTTGCTGAAGCTATGGAAGCGGTGCGTTTTTTAAAAGAGCATCTGAAGGCCGGTGACGCTATTTTGGTAAAGGGCTCGCAAGCCATGAGGATGGAGCGCATTGTGAAAGAATTAATGGCCGAGCCCGCCCGCGCCGCCGAACTGCTGGTGAGGCAGGGACCGGAGTGGCAGCAGTAGTGGGTAGTAGGTAGGATGAATGACTAATGATTAAATCCTAATGACTAATGAATATTTTAATGACCAATGCCCAAATCCCTGCCTGCGGCAGGCAGGCCAATGATAAATATCGTGCCTACGGTAGACCCGCCTCTGGCGGGAAATCAAAAATCTCAATCCCTAAAATTCTATATTCTCCGCCCGAGTCGTACCATCCTTGGGTTGGCATATTCTATATTCTTCATACGATTTGACATTTGTCATTTTCAATATCTGTGATATCATCGGAGCACTTGCCGCGTTCGTCTAGGGGCTAGGACACATGGTTCCCCGCCTGCATGCCGTTATCGTCTAGTCTGGTCTAGGACGCCGCGTTCTCAGCGCGGAGACTCGGGTTCAAATCCCGATAACGGTACCAACATTACGGCGGGCAGGTCAACCATGGAACACCGGTTCAAATCCGGTACGCGGTACCAAAAATTTACTGTCATATCCATAACAACAAATTTTTGGTATGGTTCTTTTGGATTTGAACTCCAAAGGGGGTC
>Ga0156061_105_pt2 | contig 8011 bp, 8 predicted proteins | sample RifCSPlowO2_02_FD_107714 | JGI IMG/M metagenome (GOLD analysis project Ga0156061, IMG submission 107714) | Candidatus Uhrbacteria bacterium RIFCSPLOWO2_02_FULL_48_12
TAATGGCTGAGGCGATTTTCATAATCGGCTCCCAATCCGGATCAGTCATGCCGGTTATTAAAATTTCTCCTTTTTTAAATTCACCAATGTGCTTGGCGTCAAGAATGACGCGCGCTTTGCCCGAGGCAATAGAGCTCCCCACTGATATTCCTTTAGCCAAAGATGCCCCTTCTTCCAGACGTATATAATCTTTGATTTTTGAAAAATCCCTCCTGGCGTGCACGGTTTCTGGTCTCGCCTGCACAATAAACAGTTCGCCGCTCTGGCCGTCTTTGGCCCATTCTATATCCATGGGCGACCAGCGGCCGCTTTTTTTGGAATAATGATCTTCAATAATCTTAGCCCAGCGGGCGAGTTTCAAAATCTCCTGATCGGTCAAGATAAAACTGCTTTTCTCTTTGGCTGACGAATTAACAATTCTTGTGGTTTTGGCTTTACCCATGGCCGCGTAAATCATTTTGCGCGACTTGTCGCCGAGGCGCTTGCTGATAATCGGCTTAATTTTTTCTTTGGCAGTGAGACCCGACTTCCAAACCAAAAATTCGTCCGGCGTGACTTCGCCCTGCACAATCATCTCGCCCAGGCCCCATGAACCAGTGACCACCACCACCTCGCGAAATCCTGATTCAGTGTCCACCGTAAAAATCACGCCCGAAACGCCAAGGTCAGAGCGCACCATTTTTTGCACGCCGACAGACAGAGCCACGGCTGTGTGTTTAAACCCCTTGTCCACGCGGTATGAAATGGCCCGATCAGTAAATAAAGAAGACATGGCCGCGCGCACGGCCCGGGCGACTTTGCCCGCTCCGCGGATGCCAAGATAAGTATCGTGCTCGCCGGCAAAGCTCGCGCCCGGCAGGTCTTCGGCCGTGGCGCTGGAGCGCACGGCTGCATCAATGTTGCGCCCATAACGTTTTTCCATTTGGCGGTAAGCCGCGTGAATGGCCTCTTCTAAATCTTTTGGAAAACTTGTGCGCTTAATGCGCTCACGAATGAGAGCGCCCCGCCGCGCCAAATCTTTTAGATCGCGCGTATCCAGACCCTTGAGCGTGGCGGCAATAAATAAATCCAAGCCAGTGACCTTCAAAAAATACCTATAGGCCTCGGCTGTCACAATAAAGCCAGAAGGCACCTTGACGCCCTTTGGCCCAAGGCGCTGAATCATCTCTCCCAGCGAGGCGTTTTTGCCGCCCACGCGCGCCACATCTTTAATGCCGACTTCTTCCATCCAAAGTATTAGTTTTGTTGCCATAATTCAATGTTTTAAAATATTAAATTCTAAACACTAATTTCTAGAACCATACGAAAGTTCGAAATAGTACGAATGTACGAAATTGGTTGGGTGGGTGAATGCGTAGCTTTTTCGTACCTTTTGTATAGTTTCGTAATTTCGTAAGCATGTTTCGTAATTCATAATTCCTAATTCATTATTCCTTCAAGGCAATAAGCAGGTCAGACACATTTGAGCCGGTGTAACCGGTAATAATGTGGCCGCCTGTTTTTTCAAAAAAAGAATAACTGTCGTTGTTCTCGAGAAAGACATTGGGGTCTAACCCCATCCTTGCCGCTCGCTCTTTAATCATTGTATCACAAATCGCGCCAGCCGCGTCAGTGTTGTCGCGCCCGTCTGAAGCAAAAGCCATGATTACTTCCCCTGGCTGAATTGAGTGAAGCGCGACGAGAGCCAGCTCCTGACTGCGCCCGCCCTGACCATGGCCCTTGATAGTAACGGTTGTCTCGCCGCCATACAGCCGAACGCTTTTGGGCGCGGAGTCTTTCAGTTCGGCCGCCACCCTGACCCCGACTTCTCTGGCTTCCCCAGTTAAGCTGTCTGTGCAAATAGTCGGCTGATATCCCAGTGCTTTGGCCTGGCCAACCATGGCCTCAAGCGCCAGTCGGTTGGTGACAAACAAAATATTTTGCACGCGCGAAAAATACTTGCCTTCTTTGGGCGTCTCCACCAGACCACAGTGCTTAAGACCGCAGGCTTGCAAAATTTTGTACTTAACCAAAATGGCGTTAGCGTCTTTTACGGTCGTGACATCCTTCACGGTTGGGCCAGAAGCAATATATTCTATGTCGTTACCCGGCACGTCTGAAAATATAAGAGAGATAACTTGGGCTGGATAAGCATATTTGGCCAAATACCCGCCGCGCGCGAGTGAGAGATGTTTTCTGATGATATTAATGTCCCGAATATCAGCACCGGCTCGGAAAAGCTGCTTTAGCACCAGCCCTTCCTCAACACAACTCGCTCCCGCTTCTGGCAAACACAATAAAGTAGAACCACCGCCCGACACAACAATAATAACCAAATCATTTTCTGTAAGACTATCAAGCATGGCCACAATGGCTTTTGCCGCGGCAACATTTTTTTCCGTGGGCATGGGGTGGGTGCCCAAAAGCACTTTGATCTTTTTTAATTTCGGAGTTTCGCCGTCATCAATACCTAAAACAATGCCGTCAAAAAGTTTGGGGCCTAAAATTTCTTCCAGTACCGCGGCCGCCTCAATGGCGCACTTGCCAACCCCCACTAAAAAAATCCTCTTCGTGCCCACAAGCGAATAAGTCTGATCATTGACGCGCAAACGATTGTCCTCAAGTTTAATGGACGCTCTCGTGGCCGCTCGGGTATCCACGGCCTGAAGACCGGCCTCGGCCATGGCTAAAACAGCACGGCGAGCTTGATTGACGGCAAGTTTTTCTGCGTTAAGTATTTTCATGAGTTCACTTTATCACAATAAGCGAGACTCTGAAATAGAAATATAAAAGAAAACCGGCCGATGGTTTTAAGACCGGCCGGTGTTTGGGTGTGTACTTTGTTTGGCCGCACTGGCGCCCTCCCTGGCGCAAGTACGGGTGTGGGGTGGAGGAGAGACTTAGATTACTTACGGGCAAACTGTGCAGTCGTAGATCGGCCCTTGATCTACGCACACGTGCCCGGGTCGCTGGTCGTGCGGCACGCAAACGGTTACCGCACCGTCGCACGTGCCGCCATTGCCGTCGCTGGCGCTGAACAGCACGTGGTAAACGCGACCGTCACCCGGCACCTTGGGCGTGCCTGACCGCTCCGCCCGAAGCAAGGCCGTGTCAGTGCCCACACCATCGCCATCCGGGCAAGTGTTGCCGTCGCCCACAGTATTCAAGGGTTCGTCCTGAGCAATGCCGGTGATGATGACTGAAATCGGATCACCGTCCGGATCTGTAACGCCATTCACCGACACACCAACAAGTTTATGATTCGGCGGCCAGAGTTCTGCCATACTCGACGCGGCGGCAGAGCAATCCGGCGGCCGATTTTCCAACTGGCAGTCGGAGGAGCAGCCGTCGCCGTTCGTGGTGTTGCCGTCATCGCACTCTTCGCCTGGATCAAGATTGCCGTCACCGCAAGCCGCTGGCTGTCCGCCAATGCCGCACGTCCCAAAAGGAATCTCAAAAGCGTGCGCCCGCGCGGGCGAGTACGCCTCTTTGGACCACATGACATGCTTACCGGCACCGGCAAACGTGTTGGTGTCGCACTCCAGATCCTCCGGATGAAAGTTCGGCTCGCCCGGCACGTTCGTGGAAAACGTGAATTGCAGGGCCTTACTCACCTTGTCAATCACCCAGACGCTCTGGACAGGATTGAAGACATCGGCCTCGTAGAGCAGCTGGCCGCCGATGCCAAGACCGCTGTTGTGGCCGCCAGTGCCGATGAAAGGAAATGATTCTACCACCGCGCCGGTCAAGTCGTAGGAGACAATGGTGGTTGTCCAGCAGTCGTCGCTGTAGTAGATGACGTCGTCATTGGGATCAGCCACGTTGTTGGCGTCAAAAGCCAAGCCGTCGTCCAGCCCGCAAAAGTCGCCGGTATGGAAAGCCAGCACTGACCCTGTGACATTCTTGCCGGCGTCCAAGTCAATACGATACACGGCATCTGAATCGCCGCCAGCCCAAATGACATTGCGCGTGGCGTCGTATGACAACGCGCCAAGGCCAGTGGCCGGAATTGTGTAAGACGCGTCAACAGCGCCGGTCAGGGGATTGGCGCGATGAAGATTTGGTGATCCGCCGTAGCACGAGTACCAAAGGTTTGTGCCGTCGTAAGCAACACCCACGCCAAGACTGCAGTCGTTACTGAACACAACCGACGCTACGAGGTCTCCTGTGGCCGCCCGCGCCAGCGACCACTGCGCCAGCATGAGCAAAATCGCACAAATTGCGATAGAAATTCGTTTCATGCACTTCTCCTTCTTTCTGTTTTTCTGTTGTGGCAAACATTGGTTGGACCTGAAATTCCCATTTTCCCTCTTTCTTCTCTGGTTTCTAACCCATTGCCTCTCCTCCTCTCTCTTTATTCCCCACTGTCAAGGTACACAAAACAAGCCGTTCTTTAGCTTGTTTTAAAAAACGTCCCGACGATTTTCGGGGCGATTGTCGCATGGTATATCAACAACGAAAAACTGTCAAGACCCGCCACTTCCTTGTGACGGGTCTGTGTATCCAAACCCCGTAATTCCTTAATGGAATTATTTCTGATTCGCCGCGTCCATTTGCTCTCGCAAGTGCTTCAAGGCCGTGCGCACGGCCTCTGAATCCAGCTCGAACCGCTTGCATATAACAACAAATGAAAACGGCGAGTGCCACTTGTCAGAGTGAACCCAATACTCCGCCTCCTTCGCCACCCTCTTGACCGAACTAAGATAGCTCCGAATCCAGTCATCCAGCACAGCCAGCATCAATGCCCGGTCGCCCTCGAGCCACCCCCGCAGGGGCTCTTTGGCAGACAACATGACTGAGCGCAGTATCTCAAGATCAAGGTCTGGCTCCTCCCGCGCGAGCTCGGCCACTAGACTGGTGAGTCCTCTTTTTTGGGTCCACGGCATAACTCTCTCCTTTTTTCTATTTTTCCTTATGAACATTAATCACCCCCTTAGCCAATACAACCACCCTATCACAAATAATTTAAAAAGCAATAATCAGCTCGGGGGTGCACGCTGCGGGGTGGTAGGTTCAGTTAGTGGAGCCCCGCGGGTTTACACCCGTGGCTTTCCCCTCGACCTGAGCTCGGGGCGAAGGATGCGAAGGAGGGGAAAATTTATAGAAAAAGAGATTTGTATATTAAGAGAGCGGGGCGTAGAACCGCCATATTCTTTTTTTTGTGGTACGATGGTATAATCAAAATATGAAAAGCTCAAAAGAATTTGTTGCGATTGTTGTCGGTCTTGTTATTGGCGTAGTTTTGCTCATTGGTGGATATTACATTTATCGTAATAATACTTTTATAAGTCAGAAGTCCGAGAACGGCTGGCAAGTCTATCAAAATCAATCGTATAAACTTTCTTTAAATTATCCCACCGATTGGGTTATCAAAGATAACTTGACTAGTAAATTTAACCCCACTCTTTCATTTAACAAAGAGAGCGGAAGCCATGATACTACTGAGAGCGCAACTATTTCTATTTTCCCTTCAGATCTGTATTCGACTGACGAGGAGCAGAAATTTTTAAATTTTGTTAATAATAATCCAGAGCCATACTCAGTGGAGCAATGGATTGGGTATCAATCAGTATTCCCTTGGCAGGGGTCTGGCGTAGACCAAAGAATTATTCTTCATCGTCCTTGGAAAGATGGTCTTGCGCTAACGGTCACGTGGGATTATACAACATTAATAGATAATCCTAGTAAAAGAGTTATTACAACCGAGAAATACTTATTGCCTTTTTTGTCGAGCCTGGAGCCCTTGCCGGGACTATTTGATAAAAATATTATTTCCTCGCTCCAGCATTACAAAGCGCTTCCTCACTGTGATGTTGTTGCTGATAAAATTCCACAATTTAAGGTAGATGCTGCAATTTCTGCTTTGGTGCCCGAAAATGATAAAATTCTAGAAACCATTATGCAGGATGATAATGCGTGGGGAGATATTATTGCAAAAGCGAGTTTGCAGATTGGGTGCAACGCTAAGTATACGACCCGTTTGCGGAATAGAGAGGCGGAGTCAAGAGATCGGTTACGTCTGGAAGATATTCAAAAATTTATCCAGCCGATGCTCAAATTGTATTTTGAAGATCATCAAACCTATCCTGTTGTAGACCAAGTAATGAATCCGATGCGAGGCTGTTTAAGTGCCTCAGGATTTGTGCCAGCTTGCCCCAAAAATCCTCAATCGATGCCCAATAGTCCAAACTCTGGGTTACCATATTTACCAATAATGCCTGAGAATCGTACTCCTGGCGGAACACCTTATACCTATATATCTACGGATGATAAAGATAATGTATGTACGAGCGCACCCTGCTCCAATTACAGAATAACATTTTCTTTAGAGAAACAGAGCGGTCAGCTTGCTCCTGGGATGCACGTTGCAACAAAAAATGGGATTGAATAAATCCTGATTGCCAACTCTTCACAAACCGAAGGGTTGAATACCAAGAAAATTCCATCAAGGCGGTTCTAATATTCCGCAACCTACGCCACCAAGCCATGTATCAACACATCTAACAATCCATGCAAATGAGATACTTATTTTGTGTCTTATTTAGCTCTGTTTTTTGGAGAAATAATCTAAAAAGCAACAATCAGCTCAGACGGAAGGAGCCCCGCGCGCGGCGAGGCAAAACGGCGGCGGCTTTGGTTGGCGAAATTTATGCGATCATTGATAGAGATTGCTGTGCGTATCAATGGTAACGAACAGGCAGGTGTCTTCTGAGATCATTTTGTATATTACCCGGAGATCGCCCGCTACATTGATGCTGCGGTATCCGTAGAAACGGCCCTGGAGCGAGTGATTATGGAGAATGGGATGAAACGGATTCTCTAAAAACAAATTTCGTCGTTCTTTGAATTTTTCTCTTTGTGCTGACCGTAATTTCTTGTATGCCTTGATGAAGTCCTTATGTAGGACGATGTTCATACTGCATCAAGGAACTCATCCATTGCCTCTGCCGAAGAAAAGACGGGGGATATATTACGACCCGCCTTAATGTCCGCCTCGACCCTCCCGATTAGTGCTTCAAGGGCTGGCGTCATGCGGGGGACGCTCGAGAGCACGACCTGGCGGCTGCGCACAAACTGCTTCAGGTAAGCATTTATCACGGTGCTTAAAGGAACGCCAAGCTCACGAGCCACTTCTTGGGCTTGTCGTTTGGTTTCCTTGTCGGCCTTAATGTTAATGATGGTTTTCATATTGAGCTCAATTATTTATTAGAAATGAATGCAAAAAAACGAAATCCTACAAAGCTTCAATGGTTCAGAGGGGCCGTCTCATACCCCGGCCCCTCTTTTGGTCACAAAGTAACGAACACAGCCAAGAAGATACGGCGGCGTAGGATAACTATAGTATATACAACGGTTGTATGATTGTCAACGAGCGCAGGAACGGCCGCCTGCCTTTTTTTGAAGCCCCCGCGCGCGGCGAGGCAAAACGGCGGCGGCTTTGGTTGGCGAAATTTATGAACCCCGCACCACGGCTTTACCCCGTTAGAAATGATATTTCTAACGGGGCGGCCCCTGACTTTTTCGCTCCGCGTTCTATTAACACATTCCTCCCCGTGTTTATCTCTCATTGCGGGAGGGCTTCCTCAAGGTGCGGGGCGAACGCATCACTCATTGAAATTTTTTAGTTGGTACGACCACCAATCATAGACGACGTTGGCGTGGCCGCGCGTCCGGTTCTTTCTAAAATAGTTTAGTTTCTGTTGAAAAAGTGCGTGATGTTTTTTGAGATTGGGCTGACTCTGCAGGGCCCGCAAAGAATGACGCAGCCCCGCACGTTCTTTGCTGCGCAAAAAGTTTAACGGCAGGTACCTATTTGGAGATTGGTCAAAATCAATTGGCACAACCCTGACGCGCTCTTTAAGTATTTTCTTAGACAAAGTCCTTATGCGTTGATGTCTGGTATACTCGCAAAAAACGATAACCCGGCGAGGCCGACCATGATATTGACCCAGCACTATTCTAAGGTGCAATAAATTTTCAAGCGTTGAGAGTGATTTTCGCTCTGCCACAAGCCGCCAGCCCTTTACGGCCC
>Ga0156061_155_pt6 | contig 7977 bp, 11 predicted proteins | sample RifCSPlowO2_02_FD_107714 | JGI IMG/M metagenome (GOLD analysis project Ga0156061, IMG submission 107714) | Candidatus Uhrbacteria bacterium RIFCSPLOWO2_02_FULL_48_12
GAATGTCCCCACCACGTCGAAGCTCGGCGACTTGGTCGGCGCCAACTGGTGCGCCGAGGTCATGGGACGCAATTTGCCAATCGCGATGGTCATGGACGAGGTGGAAGCCGCACTCATCTACGCCGCGCTCGAGCGAGCCAATGGCGTCGTCAGTCGTGCCGCTGACCTGCTACAAATGTGCCGCTCCAAGTTCTACAGAAGGCTTCATAGGATCAAGATGCGACGATCCTGATCGCTGACATCGTAGCGCAGTGAACGGAGGCCTGTGCTTTAGCACGATAATTGCGGAGGCCTGAAGCATCTGCTTCAGGCCTCTTCTTGTTTTGAAACAATCGCAGCTTACTGGCAATTGGTCGGGTTATTCATATCCATACTCTGTCAATAATTTTTATCCAGACAATAAGAACTGGCTTTCTCTTTAGCCCTTGCGAGTTTAAATTTTTATGTTATACTAGCCGCATGGATGGCGAGAAAACAAAAGTCTTGATTGTTGAGGATGATTCCATGATCCTTGATATGTATGTTCATAAATTTGAACAGGAAGGATTCATGGTGTTTCACTTAGATCGCGGCGATGGCGTGGTGGAACTTGCTGCCAAAGAACAGCCGCATATTATTTTGTTAGATGTGATTATGCCCGGTTTGGACGGATTTTCTGTTCTTCAAGAGCTAAAGGTCAATAGCCAAACAAAGAATATACCAGTTGTTATGTTAACCAACCTTGGGCAAGACGAAGACAAAACCAAAGGGCTGACCATGGGAGCGATCGGCTATATCTTGAAGTCAAACATGACTCCCGGAGACGTTGTTAAAAAGGCACGAGAATTTCTGAAACAGTAAACAATAAAATCCCAAATTTCCAAATCCCAATGACCAATAAAATCTAAATGACTCAATGACCAAATTCTATATTCCATATTCTATATTCTTAATATTATGCCCCACCCCAAAGAAGAAAAAACAGTAGTTTTAGTTAAGCCGGATGGCGTTAAACGCGGTTTGGTTGGCGAGGTTATTCATCGCATTGAACAGCGCGGCTTAAAGATTATTGCTTTAAAAATGGTCGCCCCGGATATTGAGCATATTCGCAAGCATTACCCAAACACGGAAGGGTGGATGAGGGGCATGGGCGAAAAAACTCTTGATACATATCGTACCTATGGAAAGGATGCCATCAAGGAATTAGGAACAGATGATCCGCTAGAAATTGGGAAAATGGTGGCTAGCTGGAATTTAGATTATTTAATGTCTGGCCCCACCGTGGCTATTGTAGTGCAGGGCATTCACTCTATCGCTATGGTGAGAAAAATTGTTGGAAGTACGGCTCCGTATAAAGCTGATATGGGTACAATTCGCGGCGATTATTCTGTGGATTCACAGATTTTAGCTAATGATGAGCGTCGAGCATTGCATAATATCGTTCATGCCTCTGGCGACGAAAGTGAAGCAGCTCACGAAATCAAGCATTGGTTTAAAACGGAAGAAATTCACGCCTATAAGCGCGCCGAGGAAGATATCATGTTCTAAAATTAGTTCAAAATTCAAAAGGCAAAATGCTCAGCCCAAGGATGATCCGCCTTTGGCGGAAAAAGTAAAAAATTTTAACTCTATTCTATGAACAAGATGCCCAAAAACGTTTGGCAAGCGCTGGGCTTGGCGTGGGAGTTGGGGTTTATTATTGCCATACCCCTTGTAATTTTCGGCTCAATTGGAAAATACGCCGATGGCCAATTGGGCACAACGCCGTGGCTGACTCTCTCCGGCGTCTTCTTGGCCATGGCGACAACCATTGTTTGGCTGTACAAGCAGTTTAAATCCCTAACTGCTTTTAGCAAAAACGATGATCAATCACATAAATCAGATTCTAATACCAATCAATAGTTTTAAGTTATGCGTTATAAGTTATAAGTTTTGAGTTTTCAATTATGCATCTCCCTCCTCTGGCCGCTGAAATTGTGTTTTATATTGGTTCATTCCCGGTGACGAACAGTTTAATAAATGCCGTGCTCGTGACTGTTCTGTTTACGATTGGAGGGTTGATACTGCGTCACAGTCTTCAGCCAGTGCCCAGCGGGTTTCAAAACGTTGTTGAGGCGACGCTCGAGACACTGCTTGGGTACTTTGATCAGGTAACGGGTGATCGAAGGAAATCCGTTCGATTTCTACCGCTCGTCGGAACATTATTTCTTTTCATTGCGGCTTCTAATTGGCTCGGTGTCTTCCCGGGCATTGGCTCAATCGGCCGCACCATGATCGTGCACGGTGAGTCGGAGTTCGTGCCGCTTTTTCGGCCGGCGAACACCGACTTTAACTTGACGCTGGCCATGGCCGTGCTCGCGGTTGTGAGCTCGCACGTGCTTGGCGTCGCCGCCATTGGTTTCTGGAAGTACGCGGATAAGTTCATAAAGCTCGGCACGCTTTGGCACTCGCTTCGGCAGGGCGGCGTCAGTATTATGATTGGCATAATTGAATTTTTTGTCGGATTGATTGAAGTCGTGAGTGAAATCGCAAAAATGATCAGCTTGAGTCTTCGTCTTTTTGGCAATATATTTGCGGGGGAAGTGCTTTTGACGGTTATCGGCGGTCTGGTCGCTTATTTTGTACCCCTGCCATTTTTACTGCTCGAGCTTTTAGTCGGCGTTATCCAGGCGACCGTGTTTTCTATGCTGACCCTCGTCTACTTGACCGTGGCAACAGCCGAGATTGAAGCCCATGGCAGCGGACACTGACTTTTCAGCCGGGCCTTGCTTTTTTCTTGGCTTGGTGTCACAATATTCGCGTAATTAATTTATTCCTGATGGGCCCAAGGCCCAGCAGGAACTTATTTAGGAGACCATCTTATGGAACTAAGTCCAGAAGTGGCTGCCAAGCTCGCTAAGGGGTTTGCTATCGCCATCGGCGGGGCAATGCCGGCGTGGGCGATTGGCAAGATTGCCTCAAAAGCCATGGAGGCAATTGGCCGAAATCCAGAGGCCACTGAAAAACTTTTCATGCCAATGCTTTTGGCGCTGGCCTTTGCCGAGGCCATTGCCATCTATGCCTTGGTTATTGCCTTCCTTCTTTAGTTTTTAGAGAACGCGGCCCGCGTTAACGTTTCCATGGATTTTATCGCCGCTGCCCTAGCGACGGAAACCGTTGCCTCATCATCTTCACCCGTGTCTGCGATCGCGGGTAGTTTTGGGCTGAATTTTAAGCTCTTTCTCGCCCAGCTTTTCAACTTCGGGCTTTTGATGCTGATCCTTTGGCGCCTTGTTTATCGGCCGCTTGTCGTCTTTATGCAGGAGCGGAGTAAACGCATTGCCGAAGGGCTTGATAATGCCAAGCGCTATGATGAAAAATTGAAGGAACTGGAAACGGAGCGGCAAAATGTTTTGGCAAGGGCCGAAAAAGAAGCGCAAAAAATTTTGGCTAGTGCCGACGAAGAGACAAAACGCATGAACGCCGAAGCTAAGGCAGAGGATGATCGCGCCGCCGCCGCCGTTATTGCTCGAGCGAATCGGGAAATAGAACAGGCAAAATTGGATATGATAGGCGAGGTCCGGCGACAAGCCGCAGACTTGGTGGTGTTGGCCGCGGAAAAAGTTATTCATGAACGTCTTGACGAAAAGGCGGATCGTCAATTGATTGAAAGGGCGCTAAAAGAGGTACGGCCATGATTTCCCAAACGACAATTTACGCCAAGGCCCTGCTTGCCGCGTGGGAAAGAGCGCCATCGGACGAACGCGAAAAGGTAATAGACAAATTTATTGATATTTTGCGGCAGGATCGTATACTGCCCCTGACCTCAAATATTATCAGTGCTGTTGAGCAATTGGTTTTGGATAAAGAAAAATCCGAAGCGGTAATAGCCGAAGTGGCTCATCAGCCCATGGGTCATCAACGCGAGTCCTTGAAAAAACTACGGGTCACGCAAATTAAAGAAACACCGTTGGTCATTGGCGGCTTTAAAATCAGGGGGGAAAATAAAATAATAGATGCTAGCATTGAAGGCGCCTTAAAGCAGGTTCGGCAAGCATTGATTTTAGAATAATTTTTTATGCCAACAACAGCTCATCAACTTGTAGAACAGCTTAAGAAAAAATTGGAAGGGCTTGCCATCAAGCCAACGGAGATGGCGATCGGTACGATTTTAGAAGTTGGCGACGGCATAGCCATCATTGCCGGCTTACCAGATGCCATGTCTTCGGAAATTTTGGAATTTCAGGCGAGCAGTGGTGAAATAATTTCTGGAGTGGCTTTGAATTTGCTTGAAGATGTTGTCGGCGTAGTGGTGCTCGGTGATATTGAAAAATTAAAGGCGGGCGACATCGTCAAGAGCACGGGCCGCGTGCTTTCGGTGCCGGCCGGAGAAGCGCTGGTGGGGCGCGTGGTTAATCCACTGGGTGAGCCCCTTGATGGCAAGGGGGCGCTTAAGGGCGCGGCGAAACAATACCCAGTGGAAAAAATTGCGCCCGGTGTTATCACTCGGCAATCAGTTGATACTCCTTTGCAAACTGGGCTCAAAGCCATTGACGCCATGATTCCTATTGGCCGCGGTCAGCGCGAACTTATCATTGGCGACCGTCAAACCGGCAAGACCGCTATTGCCATTGACACAATTTTGAATCAAAAAGGAGAGAATGTGATTTGCATTTATGTGGCTATCAGCCAAAAAGAATCTAAGGTGAGAAAAATAGTGGCCGAGCTTGAAGCGCGCGGCGCTATGGAATATACGACGGTGGTGCTGGCCGGTGCATCAGACTCTGCCGCACTTTCGTATCTCGCGCCGTATTCCGGATGCGCCATGGGCGAGTATTTTATGGACAATGGCAAAGATGCGCTTGTTATTTATGATGATTTGTCAAAACACGCGGTGGCCTATCGGCAGATTTCTTTGCTTCTGAAACGTCCGCCCGGACGCGAGGCCTATCCGGGCGACGTATTTTATCTCCATTCGCGTCTTTTGGAACGCGCGGCCAAAATGAATAAAGAAAATGGCGGCGGATCCTTAACCGCACTGCCGATTATTGAAACACAAGCTGGCGACGTGTCCGCATACATTCCTACGAATGTCATTTCTATTACTGACGGGCAGATTTATTTAGAATCAGATCTTTTCTATCAAGGAATTCGTCCAGCTTTAAACGTTGGTTTATCGGTATCGCGCGTCGGTTCCAAAGCGCAAATTAAAGCCATGAAGCAGGTGGCGGGAAAATTGCGCTTGGATCTTGCCCAATACCGAGAACTCGCCGCCTTTGCTCAATTCGGCTCTGATCTTGATGAGCGGACAAAACAACAGCTTGAACGGGGCAAACGCGTTACAGAAATTTTGAAACAGAACCAATTTGAGCCCATGTCAATTGTTGATCAGGTGGTTATTCTTTATGCCGTGGTTAATGGATTGCTTGATGCTATTGAAGTTGAGAAGATAAAAAATTGGGAAATTGATTTTTTAAAATTTATGCACTCTTCTCATCGCAAACTCATGGAGCAGATCAAAGAAACAAAGTCATTTGACCAAAAGATAGAGAGCGATATAAAAGAGGCGATTGGGAAGTTTAACACAGGATTTAAACCATAAGCCGTAATTATGGAATCTCTAATATCTAATCCCCAATCTCTAAACAATAACTAAGCACGAAATTCCAATGTTCCAAACTATTGATATTTGTGATTTATCGACCCAAGGCCGACCCGCCTTGGGCGGGGATATTGTGATTTGTTTAGAAATTTCCGTCCGAGGCGGATCGGCCTTGGGCTGAAGATATTAGTGCTTAGAAATTTTTGAACTATGGCCAACTCCACCAGAGAAATAAGACGCCGCGTACGTTCGGTAAAAAGCATTAGGCAGATTACGCGCGCTATGGAGCTTGTGGCCGCGGCGAAAATGCAGAGGGCAGTCGCGGCAGTGCAACAGTCGCGCCGCTACGCCAATTTGGCTTGGGGAATGCTGCGCTCAATCACCGTGGGCATGGATTTTCGGAGCCATCCCTTGCTGGCATCTCGTCCGCGTCAGCGGCTACTGCTTATATTATTGGCCTCTAATCGCGGCTTGGCAGGCGGATTTAACACGCGCATTACCGACGCGGCGCGTGAATATATGAATGAACAGAAGAATCAAACCCCGACTTTAGAAATTGAAACGGTGTCTTTGGGCAAGAAGGGGAGAGATGATTTGTTGAAACACGGCCATAAACTCGTAGCCGAATTTGAGAGAAGCGAACGGGCCATTACTTCAGCCGATGTGGCGCCGCTTGTCAAAATGATTTTTCAAGACTATGAAGCGGGCAAATATGACGTGGCAGCGGTTGCTTACACTGATTTTGTTTCTATGTTGAAGCAAGAGCCAAGAGTGAAAGAAATTTTGCCATTGACCACGCGTGATTCAAAGCTTGGCAGTGTTTATGCTGAAACACTTGACAAAGAAGAGGCCTTGGATAAGGCCGAGGGTTATTGGCAGCACCTTTTTGAGCCGGATTTAGAAACCGTGCTCGCGGCGACAATTCCACGACTGCTTGAGGTACAATTGTATCAAGCCCTCCTTGAATCAGTGGCGTCTGAACATGCGGCGCGGATGATGGCTATGAGAAACGCTTCGGACGCGGCCGTTGATTTGATAGATGATTTGACGCTAACATACAACCAGCTCCGCCAGAGCAGTATTACCTCTGAACTCGCCGAGATCAGCGCCGGCCGTCTTGCTTTGGGGGTGTAACCGTGCTATTTTATGAGCGTTATGCCCCGTAATACAACATTCATAATGAAGATTGTAATTATGTTCAATTACTTATGTCATAATTATTATAATCATCTCTACTGCCATTATAATCACTCCCTTTATGGGCAAACGCCCCATGGCGCTTGCCGATGAATGTTGATATACGGGGTATGACTATTGAGGAAATAAAAAAACGCAGTTTACCGCACTTTCAGGCCATGGGTGTTCGCCGCGCGTCTTTGTTTGGCTCGTTTGCGCGTGGGGAAGAGACCGATGAGAGCGACTTAGATTTTTTGGTGGATTTGCCAAATAGTTTAAATTTACTCGACGTTGTGCATTTGAAGAATCTCCTAGAGGATGAATTCAATCGAGGCGTAGATTTGATTGAGTTTTCTTGCATCAAGCCAAGAATTCGAGAGAATGTTCTTCACGATCAAATCGTACTGCTATGAAATCCAATCTACTTCATCTGGACAGTATTTTGGAATGTATTGATCACGTAAGGAAATACATTGGCAATATGACAGCCGAAGAACTGCGCCTCAATGAGGCAGTGCGCGATGCAGTCATTTTCCGCGTAGCGCTAATAGGAGAGGCCGCCTCCCATTTGTCCGACGATCTTAAAGACAAATATTCGCATATTCCATGGTCTGACATCGTTGGCATGCGAAACATCTTGATTCATGACTATGAAGGTATTGATGATGTGCGTGTTTGGGATGTGATTACCGAGCACTTAGGGCCATTGAAGGAGGCAGCTGAAAATATGATAAAAGAGATTGATCAGGGTAATTAAATATGTTGTTGCCCAGTCGGCTTCACCAGTCCTGCATCGCCCGCGAGCTCGCCGAAATCAGCGCGGGGCGCTTGGCGTTGTGGGTTTAACTATGTTTACTTCTTTTCGAGCTAAACTAAACAAACCTCCGACAGGTAAATATTTTGATACTGGCGGTCATGATGTCGATGCCATTATTTTTGTGCCAATCACTTTATGTATGGAGATCAGTTATTCTCGACGGGAGGGCAAAAACTGGCTGATAATTTGGAAAGAGGTCATCAGCGAGCTTGTAAGTCATAGTCGGTATACTCTATTGATGTTAATGGCTATTTTTTTGCCATTTTTGGTTATTGTTCTATTTTTAGTTATTTTGACATGGTTAATATTTAGCTGGTTATGAATGGTACAATCAAACAAATCATCGGGCCGGTGGTGGACGTGGAGTTCACGGATCACATGCCGGAAATTTTTCACGCGCTGGAAGTGGATAATCAAGGCGCGC
>Ga0156061_115_pt1 | contig 7972 bp, 1 predicted proteins | sample RifCSPlowO2_02_FD_107714 | JGI IMG/M metagenome (GOLD analysis project Ga0156061, IMG submission 107714) | Candidatus Uhrbacteria bacterium RIFCSPLOWO2_02_FULL_48_12
ATTTCTATTTCCTTAGAAAGCGGACATTTTAATTTCCCGCTAACATCTTGTTTTGACACCTTGTCTAAATATTTGGCCTATGTTATTATAGTCCAATAGTCCAGACTTAAGGACTGATAAAATATAATTTATGTCTAGAGTACAACCTAGAAATTTAGAGGAAAAACAGCGCGCGGAGTTTCTCAATATGTTTTGGACCAGTATTGCGGAGCTCAAAAGCCGCGACGAAGTAAAGGCATTTTTTAAGGACCTGTTAAGCGAGAGTGAAGCTATCATGCTTGCGCGGCGAATTAAGATTGCCGAGCGTTTATTGCAAGGGGTAGATTATGAAGAAATTCAGAGCGAACTTCACGTTGGGAGGTCAACGATCGCTAGTGTTCACCAATGGTTAACATCCGGTTTTCAAGGTTATGAGACGGCCATAAAGAAATTTACCCCGTTAAAGAATGCCTCGCGGCCTGTCGCGGGGTCTAGCTCAATACGAGCGCGTGGTCCAATGTCCCGTGCGAGTTCTCTAACTGGGTTTACCGACGTTGCCAGTCATCGGTCTAAGGGAGCGAGGCCCAGCAAAAGAGGGCAGTCGTCATCTTCGCGCCAAGCTAAAAATAAACCGCGTCCATTTTCACTTTTGAATTTAATTGGCGGCCAAAGGTGAAGCTCCACGACTTAACCCCGCCGTGGCGGGGTGGTCTATCTCCAGACGGGGTTCCATAGAGCGGAACCCCGCACCGTTCCGCCAAGCGGGACTGGTGCGTGGGTAAGCTTGGTTGATTCCGCACATCTGTCCCACGGCCGTAAGTCATCCCAGTCCAATAGTCCACCCCGTTAGAAATGGTTGGAGCTAAATCTGGCGCGAACTATCTAAGAACCAAATCGGTCAGACTATTTGCGCATGAAGCAAATTCGCTGACAACCGCAGGATTTCTAACGGGGTCCAGACTATTGGACTGGGATACGGGTTAGGTACTTTAGGATAAAATTTATTGGTTGGGGGTTATTTTTGGGTCTTGGATGGCCAATAATTCCTCGGGTGATTAAATAGTCCCCGGAGGCGAGTTATTATTTAATCAATTTGGCATAAGTAGATAGCGTTATTGTTCAAAAATGACGAACAAGGGCAATCAAGTCTAAAATTAGCAAAATCATTTCTTGAATTTGTAAAAATATGTTATAATAGGGGCGGTTATGGAGCCGCTTCTTTTGAGGTAAATTTTTTAAGCTTAATTTTAAAAACGCAAACTTTATTAGCTGAAAAATTCAAATTATAAATTGATGGGGGCAAAGAAAACAACAAAAAAGACTCGTCTGAAGGCAAGCCAGCGCGCCGGGCTTGGGAGGGTTGCTTTTTCGTCGTTGAAAAAAAATAATAATGGAAAGAGTTTAAGGGGTAAAAAGAAGCGAGTGCGGCATTTTGCAAGTCAGTGGTTGGGCAAATCAATAATTAATAAAGCCGGTACTTTCGCGGTTGTTTTTGTTTTACTCGTAGCTAGTCTTTTTGCCAAAGCAGAACCCACCCCGCCACTCATTCATGACATTATTTATCCTCAATCATGTCGCGGCACTTGGCAGGGGATGAATAATATATTTATTCAGGATCTAGACACTGAAGCAGTCAAAGAAAAGTTTAATTCAAAAAATAGCGCAACGCCTGCTCTTGGCGAGCTGAGCATAGCGGCAACCGAAGGCAAAGAAAAATATAATGCTTTTACAGTATCATTGCCAGTCCTTGATCAAAATAATGTCACCCCGCCAAATAACGCCACTAATGCGCCAAGCGACACTAACAATGTAACTCCATCAAATGATCTAGAGTTGATAATTCCAGACGCGGCTACTGTTACCCCGCTAAATGGCACCAATGATATAAATACACCAAGTGACACTAATAGTGTGCCAAGCGGTACTAGTGATAATTCAGAAAGCGGCCAGCAGAGAGAACAGGAGGGCAGCAGCGGCGAGCGCGTTCTTGGTGCAGATGATGTTACTACTGTTACTCCACTAAACGACACTAATAATACCCCAACTGAAACAGCGCCAGAGCCAGAGCCGCCAACTTCACCAGCCGAGCCGTCAGCGCCATCAGCAGAAACCCCGTCAGAACAGCCAGTAATTATTAATTTATTGGATAGTTTATTTAATAGGGTTTTAGCTGAAGATGCTGTGAGCAATGAAACTACAAACGAGCTTGCGCCCGTAGTGGATAATTTAAATCCTCAAGATGAACCAGGAGATGCAGGGCTGGATAGCGCGAACCCATCTCTTTTGGATAATATAGCTGTTGTTATTGAAAAAATAGGCGAGCAAATTAGTGATACTTTTGCCGCTATTTCTTCTCCCCTAGAGTCTGTAGTCACTGGGAATAATAACAATATTGAAGAAAGCACTGAACCCGAAGTCACCGCTCAATCAACTGAAGAAGCAGGTCAATCATTGGTTCAAAAAATCATTGAAACAATTGCCGATACACTATCTGCGGTGACAGATTTTATTATTCCATTGCCGTTTGTCTCTACCAATCAGTCGTCTTTAACATCAATTCCAGATGATTTAGCGGCGATGGAAAACGGCACAATTGCTTGCGCAGATTTCAGTCCAGAATCAACTGTCAATATTCAGCGCGTGGCGCTGGGCTTATCCATGAATTCAAGCGCAGGAGAAGGGTTGCTAATGGCTGAATACACTTCTGACCGTCAAAATTGGTACTCACTTGGCGCGGTGGATTTGAATCCTCCGCTGGTATCAAATGAACCGCAATACCAATATGTTAATTTTCCTGCTGATTTTGACGCCGTCAATATAGGGCAGACAATTGTGCGCTTGCGCTGGTATGGAAATTTCAAAAGCGAGGCGCCGGAAATTTATTTAGACAGTTTCTGGCTGGATGTATCAAGCATTGATGATGGTCAAGAAACGCCGCCGGAGCTGAAAGTTGCCAAAAAAGATTTTGCCGCTTTTGAGGAGCCGATTTTTGATTTATCAATTGATCCCTCAACAGCAGCGTCGGCGGCGAACAGCGAGGCAGTAAATAATGTGATGCCTAATTTAGACCAATCAATTATTGAAAGGTACAAAGAAAAATACAGGGAGTTAATTCAGTCATGGACGCAATCGCTCGCCCCAGACCGGCAGTCCTTAAGTCTGGACTATGGGACTGGGTGGGGGGGTGGTATTGGATTGGGGAGCGGCATTGGGTTGGATGGTGTGTTGGGTAGTGGTAGGGGTGTGGTTGCGAGACATGGATTGGAGTCTGGGTTGGGGTATGGAGTGTCGATGGCATTGGGTCAGCAAAATGCAGTCCTTAAGTCTGGACTATTGGACTGGGTGAGGGCGGGGGATTGGGGGGTTGGGGATTTGGTTGGTTTGTGGGGGCCAAGAGAGGCGAGGGCGCGAGAATGGTTGACGACCTTAATTCAGAAAAGCCAGTCCAATAGTCCAGACTATTGGACTGGGCGGGGGTGGTGGGGGGCGCAAGAGGCGAGGGCGGAAGAGGCGACAGCTCAAAATTCAGTCCTTAAGTCTGGACTATTGGACTGGGTGGGTGGGTGGTGGGGTGGGGAGGCCTTGGCACAGGGGCTGGCGGCGGATGGCGGCGGGGAAAGGGGAGTAAAAACTTGGCGGGAGCATAATTTGGAAATTACTGCGCGGTTGCTAACCAAAGACAAAAAACCGACAGATATTATTCCGGAATTGCAAAAGCTTAATTCCGGCAAATATAAGATTTCGCTGGCCTCACGTTCTTTTAGCCCCGGGGCCTATATTCTAGAGACTACAATTCAAAAAGGCGGCACGACGCAAACTTTAGAACAGGATTTTAGCTGGGGCGTATTAGTGATTAATACTGATCAATCGGTTTACAAAACCGGCGATACAGCCGAGCTGTATTTTGGTGTTTTAGACAACAATGGTAATACTGTTTGCGACGCGACGCTTGAGGCAAAAATTACGGACTCTGCTGGCCAGACGATTGCGTTCACAACAGCCGACAGTACGATCAAACCATCCGGTTTTTGTTCCAAAAACAGCGTCACCGACGCTCCGGACTACAAGGCGGCCTACCAGACAACCACTGCGGGTACATACAATCTGACAGTAACTGCGACGACGGCCGACGGGAGTCATACCATCACCGATTATTTCACAGTACAAGATGATCTTCCGTACCGTGTTCGTCGTCTTGGCGCGAGCCGTATCTACCCATTGGCAAAATACGCGATGACGATTGAAGTTACGGCGGCCGAGGGATTCAATGGTATGGTTAAGGAGACCTTACCTGTGGAGTTTGCCATCACTCCCTCATCTGTCTTTACCCACGCACCAGTCCCGCTTGGCGGAACGGTGCGGGGTTCCGCTACACGGAACCCCGTTCGGCAAGAAGCCACGGCTGTAAAGCCGTGGAGCTTCACTGTGATCGTTCCAGAAGTGTCCAATTCTATAGAATTGGACACTTCACAAATTGCCTGGCAGGTGAACATGGCTGCGGGCGAAACCAAAGCTCTCAGTTATGAGTACGACGCTCCCGATGTTTCACCGGAGATATTCTCCCTTGGCAAATTTCAGCTAATCGCGTCTGGCAGCGATATGCCGGTATTCACCGAACCACATTCGTGGGAAATAGCTAGCGACGGACTGGAACCAGTTGCTATCAATACACCAAACTTAAAGATAAGCCAAAAAGCCCGCGCCAAGGCAGAGCGATTAGCGAGGGAGGTACCTATTCCCGCGTTATTACCTCATCACACGCGTTCAGTAGAAGGCAACCGTGAGAGTCATAAACTTAACAAATCTGTCGCACTTACTTTTGATAGTCAGCAAGTGCCGCAAAATGCGAAAGTTCACATCGTAAATCCCAATGGTGAAATAATTACCGACGATATTACACAGACCAAACAAGGGAATACTGTCATTTATAACATTAACCCCTCGGCCAGAGGTATGCGAGCCGGTAAATATACTTTAGAAATTCTTGATCCTACTGGCGAATATTCAGTAGCCACTCAAGATTATATATGGGGTGTCTTGGCATTTAACCCCGATTATGCCATTTATCCTCCAAACACTTCGGCTTATCTTTCTTTTGGTGTGCTGGATGATGCCGGGCGGGTGCTCTGCGACGCGGCGCTGGTCGCCATCATTAGCGATCCCGCCGGGAACGAAACCGTGCTCGGTACGGGTGATGGCTCAATTCGGGTGAACCCAGAGTGTTATCAAATGGAAGATACCCAAAAACCTGACTACGAAGCTAACTTTACAACCACCATTCCCGGTACCTACCAAGTGACGGTTATTGCTAAAAGCAAAAACGGCGAGCGGACGCTTAATGATTCTTTTTCTGTTGACCCAAACGCCGAGTTCTATCTCAAGCGCACGGGGCCTACCCGAACGTACCATCCGGCTACCTACACTTACTCTTTTGACTTCACGGCCAAAAAAGCGGGGAACTATGATATAACAGAAAAAGTTCCTGATTCATTCACTATCACCGGGACTGGTTTCAGTGTGACTACGCAGGACCAAACAAAACTCCTGCGTTGGCAAGTGACGGCTGGAGCTGGCGAGACCAAAGCGCTCTCCTACCGCTTCAAAGGGCCGCCGCTTTCCCCCTATCTCTTTTTGCTAGGACCAGCCGAAATAAAAACGTCAACTTCAAACCAAACATGGGTTGAACCTAGGCAGTGGATGCTCGCTTCAGACGCCACTTGTACCTCCATCGCCAGCGGCAACTGGAATGCGGCTAGCGGCGTGTGGAGTGGCTGCACTGGCGCCGGCGCTCCGACTGCGGCCGATACCGTGACCATTGCTGCTGGACACACCATCACTCTTAATGCGAACACCGCTGCTATTAATAGTTTGACTATCAACAGCACCGGCGTCCTCACCGAGGATCTCGGCGGTCGGCAAATAACTATTGACGGTACAACTGGTCCACTGTTCACGAACAGCGGCACTTTTACTTCCGGCTACTCTAATGTCAATATCGGTCCCAATACCACTCTTACTGTGTTTTCCGGTACCTTTACAGGCGCAAGTGGATTAGCTTGGTTATCTTTCATTCCGACGGTCGCGACGTCTTCTAAAACCTATACAATGGGCGCGGCGGTTGATATTGCCGCCGATTGGAATTCAAACCCGTCAGGTACGACCAACGTAGACCTCAATGTAACTCTTAGCGGTGCTACAACAGTGACGGGAGCAACCACGCTTGACGGCTACGGGTGTACCAATAGCGACGGTACCTCCAATCGGACAGTGCTAAGCACGGGTACTAGTCAAACGTTTTCAACCGGCACATTAAATATTAAAGCAAACGGTGAAAGCTGTACGTTAACGGCTAACGCCTCCAACATTATATTAACAGGAACATCAGGAACGCTTTTCACTCGCGCTGGCACATTCACCCAAGGCACGTCTGATGTGCAAGTCACGAGCGGCTCGGGCATCCTCACTCTGCTCTCGGCCGCCACTACCTTTCATAAACTCACTATCAATTCGACGGCCACGGTGATCAATATGGGCGCATTTTCTCCGACTATTAATAACGTCGCTGGCGCTCAATTGTACGTGCAGGCCGGCGTCTTTAACGCGAGTGGGGCGAGCATTATCGGCCCCGGGACAGGCAATGGCACCCTTCAGATTGACTCGGGCGCTACCCTCTGCCTTGGCGGCACGACAGCTTCTACTACTGCCACCTGCAACTCCGGCGCTTCTGACACCACCGCGCGCGTGATGCCCACCTTTCCAAACCTATCCTACACTTTTAACGCCGCCTCAACCGTTTCATACCTCTCTGACGCGATAACCAATATTTCCAATACTCCGAACTACGGCAACCTTATACTGAACCCGGTATTAGTCACCACCAACCAAGCATACGCGTTGGGCGGAGCCATGACCATTAGTGGAAGTCTAACTATCAATACTAATGAGTCAGCGGCTGGTACTCCCTACTTAAACGTCATTGCGAACGGTAATATTGCTGTGACCTCAACCACAACCATTACGCGGACTAATTCTGCCACTTCTAACCTGTACATTAATGATAACTCTGCTAATAGCTATAACTTAACAACTGGCAACCTGGCAATAAATACTGGCGGCACGCTTAATGCCACTACCTTCGTTTCAGCTTCAACCATCACTATCACCGGCACGGGCACTGGCACCTCCAGACCTTTTTATATGAATGGCGGCACCTACACGATCAGCACATCTATTTTTAAATATACCGGATCAGGAGCAAATACAGAAATTGATTTAACCGTTAGCGCAGCTAGTACTGACTATTACGATTTGTATGTTTTGCCGGGAGCGAGTACGACGCATATTTTAGGAACCGCTAGCAGTCAAGAGCTGGAAGTGAGCAATAATCTGTATTTAGGCGGTTCGTCTAATGGCGCAAGTACTGTTATAACTGCCGCGACTTATAATCCCACTTTTACTTTGGCCGGTAATTTAACAATTTGCACCGCTACTTGCTCTAATCAAATGACCTATACAAAAGGATCGGGAACATTAACCATGAGCCCAAGCGGCACGAAATCAATCACAGATAATAACACCACAAAGCAGGACCTAGGGGCCGTGGCTATCTCGGGCGGCGCATCCACGCCCAAAATCACGCTTGGCTCATCTGTTACGCTCACCTCTCTAAATATTGCCGCCAGTCACGAATTTGACGCAAACGGCTCTAATACTTTAACGATTACCGGCGCGAGTACCCCGCTCACACGTGGCGGCACCTTTACCAGATCAACTGGTACGGTCACCTATACTTCCGCCACTGGCGTTGCCGGTCTCTCGTCCGCGGCCATGACAGGATCTAATGCTTTCTACAACCTCACCATCAACTCCTCTGGCCAGGCCTTCAACGCCAATGTGGCTGTCACAGCCACCAACAAAGTTACAGTCACCGCCGGCACGCTCGCCATGGCAGCCAATGCTTTGATTGTTGGCTCAACCGGCGTGACTGACTCTG
>Ga0156061_117_pt1 | contig 7851 bp, 6 predicted proteins | sample RifCSPlowO2_02_FD_107714 | JGI IMG/M metagenome (GOLD analysis project Ga0156061, IMG submission 107714) | Candidatus Uhrbacteria bacterium RIFCSPLOWO2_02_FULL_48_12
TGAGGATGACCCTCCTAAACCTATAAGCGCCTATGGTCGCTCAAAGTACGAAGGGGAGCAAGTTATTTTGAAGAACGGACAGCGCGGCCTTAAGTATTATTTAATTCGCACTTCGCGTCTTTTTGGAAAATCGTCTGGCGCCGGCAAAAAAACATTTGTGGACATTGTTCTTGGGGCCGCTTCCCAAAAAGATGAACTCCAATTTATTAACGACGAAATCGCCAGCCCGACCTTTGTTGCTGATTTGGCCGCGGCCGTAAAGGAATTGCTAGTGAGCCAACCCGCCCTTGGTATTTTCCATCGCACCAACGACGGTAGCTGTAGTTGGTATGAGTTTGCTAAAGCGGTTTTGAATGAGAGTGATGTTTATGCGGCCGATCATGCTATACTGGACCGCAAATATATAAATGTTCGGCCGATTACTGGTAAGGATCTGCCGCGGCCAGCAAGACGTCCGGCTTATTCCGTGCTAAAATCAACCAAGCTTCCACCTCTGCGCCATTGGCGCGAAGCATTAAAAGAATATTTAAATTCTCGCTAAGGTATAATTTTCATATTATGAAAGGAATAATTTTGGCCGGAGGGAATGGCACTCGTCTACGGCCGCTCACCTTAGTAACAAACAAGCATCTTTTGCCGGTCTACAATAAACCCATGATTTATTATCCGCTAGAGACTTTGACGGCCATGGGCCTCAAAGACATTCTGATTGTGTCGGGCCGCGAGCACGCCGGGCACTTTTTGCATTTGCTTGGTTCGGGCAAGGATTTCGGCGTTCGCCTATCTTATGAGGTGCAAGAAGAGGCGGGCGGTATTGCCGAAGCCCTAGGGCTAGCCGAGGATTTTACTGATGGCGGCAAACTAGCTGTAATTTTAGGGGATAATATCTTTGAAGGTCATCAACAAATTATCAAAGCCGCTAAAGATTTTGCCGCACAGGAAAAGGGCGCTAAAATTATGCTAAAAGAGGTGCTAGATGCCGAACGTTTTGGCGTCGCCGAGGTAAGTGGGGGAAAAATTATAGGCATTGAAGAAAAGCCCAAACACCCTAAAAGCAATTTAATCATTACTGGTTTGTATTTTTATGATAAGCACGTGTTTGACATAATTAGAACCTTACGCCCATCTGCCCGCGGCGAATTGGAAATAACAGACGTTAATAACGCTTACATTGCTGAAGGAATAATGACTTTTGAAATTGTGACGGGCGAATGGACTGACGCTGGTACTTTTGAATCGTTGCTTAAGGCAAGTAATTTAGTGGCTAAAAGAAAAGCGTCCCAGAGCTGATTGCGCATGGTTCACAAATCAAGACGCCAAAACCCGGGGGTGGAGCCGATAGTGCCGGTAAAGTAAACGGCTGTGCCGTCGGGACTGAGGGTGTAGCCGGTTAAATCCTGAAACGCCGTCAGCTCCCATTGGTTTCTAGCATCCCGTTCGTCGCGTTCCATTATGACGAGATTCTGGTTAGAAGCAAAGAGCACGTGCGAACCGTCCGGATACCAGTTTGCATTGCTTATCTCCGAGGCAATGCGAGTGAGCAGATTGGCGGTGTCAGTTTTGGGGTTGTATGTCCAGATTTCAAATGGCGTTGCATAAAGCAAATCAGCAGTCTCTATTGAAAATACAGCTTGGGTGACGTTGGGCGCGTCTAAAATCGGAAAAATAGACTCATTCGTAATGCGCCAGACTGACATTTTTTGAGTTGAGTCTTGGGTTGCTATTAAATCGTCGTTGGCTGCCAAAAATTTATAAGCCAGACTGCTTGGCAGGGGAAATTCTTTCTTTTCTTTTTCCGCTACCAGCGAAAAGGTGCGCAGGAGAGATTTTGATTCGCTGACCTGGATGAGCTCAAGAATCGTGTTATTGCGCAGCCAATAGTCAGTTAGCGTTTCTTTATTGGCTGGCTTTGGCGAGGCGCTAACTAAAGGGGCAGAATTTTTCTTTGCTAAGTCAATAGTGTAAACTGTTTGTTTGTCAGAGCCGTACAGAAGATCTTCGTTTATGGTGTCCCATCGGAAATTGCTGATATTGCTAGGCACAAAGCCGGATATCGCCTGCCATGACGATTTTCGGCCAAGCTCTAGGACGCCGGTTTCTTCCGGCCCGCTCACAAGCACGCGGTTCATTTGGGGCGACCATATTATGTCGCTGGACGGCTTTTGCATGGGCCGTTCAAATATCAAACGGGGTGACTCGTCCGTTAATACGTCAAAACGGAAAAATTGCTCTAGGTTGCCGCGCCATACGGTAAAAATAACAGAGGTGCCGTCCGGGCTTGCTGAGAAAAGTTGATATAGGCCCTCGGATATTTTTTCCGGAATGGAGTTCTTCCAGAGGCGTATGTTGCTCACGAAAAGCGCCGCGCCGGCCTTAATTTGCAATTTCTTTTCCCATGGCCGATAGCCGTCTATGCTCAATTTAATGTTATAGGTCGCCGGCGGAATGGCTTGCAGGGTTTTGGGGGTGACAAATTTAAGAGTTTGACCGTTTAAAGAAATGGCCGCGCCGCGCGGCACTGTTGATAAGACCAGTGTTCCGGTGGGATCAAGGCGCTGGCGCTTGAGATTATAACGATACCCTTGGGTATAAAGAATAACGAGCGGCGCGGCCGCCGCAAAGGTGATAATGAAACTTAAATACACCCAGCGTCTCGCCCGGAGGGTCATAATTTATGTTTTTGACGATCTCGTTATTCTGGCTCCCAGACTAGAAAGTCGCTCCACTATTTGTTCATAACCGCGGTCAACTTGATAGACGTTGTCAATGACAGTGGCGCCAACAGCCGCGAGGCCAGCGAGAATTAAAGCCATGCCTGCTCTAATATCGGGGCTTGTGAGGTAGCGGCCGCGAAGTTCGGTTGGCCCGTTCACCACCACTCGATATGGATCGCACATAATAATATTAGCCCCCATGCTGTTCAAAAGATCGGTGTAGAATAGCCGGCCGCCCTGATGAATCGGATCGTGAATGATGGCTGGTCCCTCGGCTTGCGTCATTAAAACGGTGTAGGGCGGCTGAAGATCAGTGACAAAGCCGGGATATTCGTGAGTGATGACGCTCTGCGCTTTTAGCAATTTGTGCCGCCTGGTAGCGATGAAGTCAGAACCAGTGTCTAATATGGCCCCTGCTTTTTTAAGATGCCAGCACAGACTTTCTAAGTGGCTGGGCTGACAGCGGGAAACAGTTATGGCACTGTTGGTGAGTAAGCCCAAAATTACAAGAGTGCCGGCTTCAATGCGATCAGGAATAATGGTGTAGGCGCCGCCGCCGATTTTTTTGACGCCTTCAATTTTAACGGTAGGCGTGCCGGCTCCATTGATACGCGCTCCTTGCTGGTTTAGATAATCGGCCAGGGCTGTAATTTCCGGTTCCATGGCCGCGTTTTTAATAATTGTTGTTCCTTCGGCCAGCACCGCCGTCATTATCATTTCTTCGGTCACTGTAACGCTAACACGAGGCAAAATGATTTCACCGCCGCGTAATTTTTTGCAGGTTAAGCGGTAGCTTCTGTCGTGCTCTTCAACTTCAACGCCGAGAGCCCTAAAGCCGTCAAGGAAGATATCAATTGGCCGCTGTCCGATTTTATCACCGCCCGGATGGGGCATGGTTACTTCGCCGTGGCGAGCCAAAAGCGGGCCGGCCAGCAGAATTGAGGCGCGAATGCTTTCTACTAATTTTTTATCAAATGGACCAGCCGCGGCATGGCGCGTCTCCACAATGGTCGCTTGATCATTGGCTGTGATTTTGACGCCGATAGACTCCAAGAGCTCCATCATGCGATGAACATCTTCAATGTCTGGCAGATTTGTAATGATGCATGGCTCGGTTGAGAGCAGTGAGGCCGCTAAGATTTTTAAGGCCGCGTTTTTTGCGCCGTTTACCTTTATTTCGCCGGTAAGTTCACCGCCGCCTTGGATAATAAATGTTTCGTGCGAGTTCATAAGACGGCTTTTATGGTAGCAAAACTGCCGCTATTAAGCAATCTCTTTTTGACGACTGTTCGCTTGTTTTGATACAATGGCGTCATGCGCCGTAATACAACATTCATAACCATGATGTAACTATGCATGATTTACCATATTATTATTGTCAGACCTCTCATCTGAGTATTATTTCTTCCTTAGCAGGCAAACGCCGCCCGGCGGCGTTTGCCTATGAATGTTGATATACGGGGTATGCCCCGCAATACAACATTCATAACTAAAATGGTTACTCTATGAAGTCATTCAATTATCATCAATATTATACAACCACTGTGTTTACATTTATATTAACTGGCAAACACCGCCCGGCGGCGTTTGCCTATGAATGTTGATATACGGGGTATATGGATACACTTAATTCAACATTACCACCGCCGCGCCGACATAAATTTTTGCCGGTGATTGGTCTGGTGCTGGTTATTATTGTTTCGTTTGGCAGTGGTTATTATGCCGGTGAAGAACGCGGGGCGCAGAGAGCCATTGGCTCTGGCCAGGTATTTGGCAAGGAAACCGGGCCGCCGGCTGACTATTTGAAGTCAGACGTTAATTTTGACCTCTTCTGGCAAGTTTGGAAATTACTGCAGGAGCAATATGTTGATCGCCCCATCTCCGAAACCAAGCTGTTTTACGGCGCTTTGACTGGCTTGGTTGGCGGCGTGGGCGATCCCTACACAGTTTTTTTTGACCCGAAAACCGCTAATGATTTTAATCAAGAATTATCCGGCAGTTTTGAGGGCATTGGCGCAGAAATTGGACTCCGGGACAATAAAATAGTCATTATCGCGCCCTTGCCCGGCACGCCCGCGGAAAAAGCAGGTCTGCGGCCCAAGGATCATATTATTGCCATTGACGGTAAGGATACCGGAGGTATGGCTTTGGATATGGCCGTGGCGGCCATTCGCGGCAAGGGCGGCACAGAAGTGGTTTTAAAAATTATCAGAAACGGCGTGGCCGAGCCGCTGGAAGTCAAAATAGTACGCGCTACAATCATCATTAAAAGCGTGGAGTTTTCCATGAAAACCGCGCCCGACTCTACCCGTGCCGACATTGCTTACATAAAAATTTCTCATTTTAACGAAGATACCTCCGATAATTTTGCCGCCGCCGTGAATAAGGTGCTCGCGGAAAACCCCCGAGCCATAATTTTAGATTTGCAGAATAATCCGGGCGGCTTTTTGGAAACTGCCGTTGATGTCGCCAGCTATTGGGTTAAGAGCGGGCCGATAGTGGTTCAGCAGTCACGCGGTGAAGGGCGAAATGAATTTCCTGCCCGCGGCCAAGCCCCCCTGCGGGGAGAAAAAACAATCGTGCTTGTTAATGCTGGCAGTGCCAGCGCCTCGGAAATTGTAGCTGGGGCCCTGCAGGATTACGAGGCAGCCACAATTGTCGGTGAGAAGACATTTGGCAAGGGGTCTGTACAGGAACTGCAAAGTTTGTCAGACGGGTCAGCCATTAAAATAACAGTAGCCAAATGGTTTACGCCCAAAGGGCGGAGCATTGATGGCGCCGGTATTGAGCCGGACGTGGTCGTCGCTGTTGATCGCGCGAAAGCAGAGGAAGACAAAGACCCAGTGTTGGAGAGGGCTCTGGAGTTGTTAAAGTAACTTGTAGAATATTGAATATAGAATTTAGAATATAGAGCATTCTAATGGGGATGAAAGTCATTTTATTAAAAGCTGTGCCAAAACTTGGACAGATTGGTGAAGTTAAAGACGTTGCCGATGGTTACGCTCGTAATTATTTATTATTGAATCATTTAGCTGCTTTGGTGACTAGCTCGCGACTGGCCGATCTTAGAGCTGTAGTTTTAAAGCGCGAGCGTCATAGTCAAGACACGGATGATTCGCTGGCTCACGCCAAAAAACGGCTTGCTGGCCGTCGTTTTGAGATTAAGGCAAAAGCTAGCGAGCAAGGGACTCTTTTTGCCGGTGTGACCAATCACGCGATCTCTGCTATGCTTAAGGCCGAGGGCTATATTATTCAACCAGCGATGATTGATTTGCCGCACCCGTTAAAACACACTGGCGACCATGAGGTCGTCATTGATTTTGGCTCATTGGGTAAAGCCACAATTATTGTGGAGGTTGGGGCAATTGAAACAATATAGAATATGCCAACCCAAGGCTGGTCCGACTCGGGCGGAGAATATAGAATTTAGGCATTGGGATTTGTGACATTTATTAGACATTAGTCATTTTGACATGAAGTACATTTTTGTTACCGGCGGCGTAATGTCTAGCGTGGGCAAGGGCGTTTCCACGGCCTCTATTGGCCGAATTTTGCAAAGTCGCGGTTATCGTGTTCAGCTCGTCAAGTGCGATATGTATGTGAATATTGACGCCGGGACCATGCGGCCAACCGAACACGGAGAAGTGTTTGTAGGCGAGGACGGCATTGAGGCCGACCAAGATTTGGGCAATTACGAAAGATTTACTGATATTACTGCCACCCGCGATAATTACATTACTACCGGTCAGGTTTATCAGGCAGTCATTGATAGCGAGCGGAGTTTTGGCTATGAAGGAGAAGACGTTGAAGTGGTGCCGGACATTCCCAATGAAATCATCCGCCGCGTTAATTTAGCGGCTCGTCGGGCGCGTGCGGAAATAGTGATTATAGAGATTGGCGGCACGGTGGGGGAATATCAAAACATTCTTTTTCTAGAAGCCATTCGCATGCTAAAGCTGAAGCATCCGCAGGATGTCGCTTTGGTGCTCGTAAGTTATCTGCCGATTCCAAAATCGGTGGGAGAGATGAAAACTAAGCCCACACAATATGCCGCACGTTCGCTTAATGCCGCTGGGCTTCAAGCTGATTTCATTCTTTGCCGCGCCGAGAGACGCATTGACGAGCCGCGGCGCAAGAAGCTGGCAATCTTTTGCGGCATTCCTGAGGGCAACGCCATCTCTGCCCCTGACGTTGAGTCAATTTATGAAATTCCTGTTAATTTTGAACGTGAAGGACTATCGGACAAACTTTTAAAAAAACTTGATTTAAAACCGCGCCAGCGCGATCTCAAGAATTGGCAAAAGCTCGCGCGGCGCATCAAAGGTGCTGGTGAACCTTTGAAAATAGGAATTGTTGGCAAATATTTTGGCACCGGCGATTTTATGCTGGCTGACTCATACATCTCCGTCATTGAATCAATTCGTCATGCCGCGTCTGCTTTAAGCCGTCGACCGGAAATTACTTGGTTAAATTCCGAGGCCTATGAGAAAGATCGACGGGCGCTAAAGGAGCTTGAGCAGTATCAAGGCATTATTGTGCCCGGTGGTTTTGGCAGTCGGGGAGTGGAGGGCAAGATTAGAGCTATTCAGTACGCGCGTGAGAAAAAAATCCCGTATTTTGGCCTTTGCTATGGCATGCAGTTAGCTACTGTTGAATTTGCCCGCCATGTTTGCGGCCTTAAAGACGCTCATACCACCGAGATTAATCCTAAAACAAAGCACCCGGTTATTCACCTGATGCCTGAACAATTAAAGCACTTGGCGCGCAAGCTCTATGGCGCGACTATGCGTCTTGGCGCTTACCCGGCAAGACTAGAGAAGGATTCACTTGTGGCTAAAGCGTATGGTTTCACTAGAATATCAGAACGCCATCGCCATCGCTACGAGTTTAACAACGATTACCGCGCGCGGTTGGAGAAAAAGGGCATGCGCTTTTCCGGCACCTCGCCAGATGGCCAGCTCGTGGAAATTATTGAGCTTAAAGATCATCCATTCTTTGTCGGCGTGCAGTTTCACCCGGAGTTTAAGTCTCGGCCCCTTGTACCGCATCCGTTATTTTTAGCGTTCGTCAAAGCAGGCATAGCCAATAGAAAATAGGGGAATATAGAAACGCCCCTTGCGGGGCGTTTTTGTGATTA
>Ga0156061_140_pt5 | contig 7787 bp, 7 predicted proteins | sample RifCSPlowO2_02_FD_107714 | JGI IMG/M metagenome (GOLD analysis project Ga0156061, IMG submission 107714) | Candidatus Uhrbacteria bacterium RIFCSPLOWO2_02_FULL_48_12
ATATAGTCGGCGAAAAAGTAAGGCGGTCGGTTGTTCCCGGCACCACAAAACCGGCATTGGATAATTCAACTTGATAGCGGTCAGCGGTACTGGCCGCCGCGTCAACATTGCCAACAATTTCAATGGTAACAATTTTGCCGCTCTGAATAGTCGGCGGGCTGGACAAATAAATTGTTTGGGCGCTATCCATAACGCTCGCGGCACTCACCGAACCAATGGCTGATCCTCCTTTTATTTTTATAGTCACGCTCTCTGTTAAGGTGGTATGAGGGGCGGCAGTTAAAATTTTTAAGACCACTTTTTCTAATTGCAGGGCCTGGCCCAAGGCCTTTATGTCAAAAGAGGCCAGCACGGCATCGCGCGCGCCGCGGGTAATGGCGCCCGCCGGACTCTGCGCGTTAAGTTCAACCAATACTTTGCCCGGTTCAATAAAAACGGCGTTGAAAGCGCTGTTATGGCGATCGCCCAGCGGGAAACTTCCCTCGGCTGGTCCGGCCAGCGCCAAGAGGGCGTAGTTGTTGGTCGCGCCCTTGGCGTAAATATCGTAATCGTTTTGGATAATGAATTGCGAAGTATTATTCTGCCCGCCAACCACGTCGGCTCGCAAACTCAAAACTTTGGTTTCGCCGCGGCGCAGGCGATAAGGAGTTTTTCCAAAATCAATCAACACGCTTTGGCCGCGTATGGCCGCTGTTTTGGCCGCCACTTTATTTTGCTCGTCCACCAATTCATACTGATTAAAATCAGTGACGCGCCCGTTGCCCAGCTGGGTGAAAATCAAGCGTTCAATCAGAGCGTCTTCCGCGCCGCCAGAGAGCGAAAACTGCCAGCGGTTTAAAATTTGATCAGCCGCGCCGATTACCACATTTCTGGGCGAGCTTGAAATTTCCACCGAATCAACGGACAACTGCCCGATAATATTGCTGGCCGGAATAAGCGTATGAGTAGCACTCACCAGAGGGAATTGGCCGCGCACCGCAGTATTGGCTGTCACTTGAGAAGCGTCGCTAACGCTTAAAGAAAATGTTGTTTGCGAAATTGTCTGACCAGAAGCAAAGTTAGCCGTGATAGTCAAAACTCGCGCCTGAGAGGGAGTGATAACGAGCGGCTCGGTTAAAACAAAATCGGTAAGTCCTTCCACAACGCGCTGTGGGCGGGTGAGCAAAAATCCGGTCTCGTCAACCATGGCCAATCCTTCTATATCGGCGTCCCGCGCATAGCCGCGCTTCAAAATTTTTAAAGACTGCAGACGCACCGCGCCATTGTCCGCTGTGAAGCGCAAATTCCAAACACGATTGCGGATAGTGCCGGAGGGAAAAGTGGCGGCCGGAATATCTGAACCGGCGCTGATTGAAAGCTGGGGGCCTTCTAGCGGCTCTTCCGGAATGGGCGTGGTTGAATCAAGAGGGCTGATCAGCGCATATCCTTCAAGCGCGGCCACGGGCACGGTCAATACTTTAGCCCACGAAAAACCTTTGGCGCCAAATACGCTGGGCGAAGGGACAAGCGCTCTGGTTTGTTTTTCTAAATCTAAATAATAAACATCGGCACTGCCGGCGGCGCGGACGAGACGGGCGTTGGGGTATGAGCGCGCGTCAAAAGCGCTTACCTCAAAAATATCTGCCCACTTCTCGGCGCTGTTTACGAAACTTGCTTCCGTGGGAAACCAAAATTTTTGGCCGCTCTCTGCGTCCAATAAATAGACTCTCGGCCCCAGCGAAGATTTTATCAATCTGACATCTGGCAGTTTAGCTAAGACCTCACTGGAAATTGTTTCTATTTTAGAATCGGCGTAAGAATATGAGCGAAAAGAAGTGGGCGAGCGGAAAAGATATTTGTGTTCGCGCGTGACTGCGTAAATTCTAGGTGAGTCCTTAACTTGTACCAAGCGCACGGCTACTCTGTCCAACAGTGAAGTGGCTTTGGCAACGGGCGCTGTTGCCGCAACATAAGACAAAGCGGCAATGACGAGCGCCGTTATTACGATTAACGACCGCGGCTTGGGAGATAAATGGCGTAACATAACAAACGGCCCACTATAGCACCAACCGCGCCATTCGTCAACCCCCACACTAACCTCAAAGCAGCTCATGACAATCTCAATCCGCATGGAGCGAAATCGCCTGGCGGCTCTGGTCAATCTATACATGTTATTGCCAAGTTAAGGTTAGTTGTGGGGGCAACCCCTCAAGAAACCAGATGTCGAAGACTCATTAACCAGCTGTCAAAGGCGCCGCCAAAACGTTTCAGGTCAAAGTAGGTTACCACCAACACTAACAGCAAAAGAACCGTAAATCCCCAACGATGAATCCGCCCTTCAATATGTTCGGGCACGGGGCGGCGGCGAATTATTTCAATCAGAATGAAAAACAAACGGCCGCCATCCAAAGCAGGAAATGGCAATAAATTGATGAAGGCCAGATTCAGCGAAAGCACGGCCACAAATTGCAAAATAAATATCCAACCCAAATCCACTACCTGTGTAGTTAAAATAGCGATGCCAATGGGGCCAGTGACATCAACCGGAGCTGGTGCGCCGCGGATGAGGCCAACTACAATGTCACCCAAGGTCTTGGCAATAAGCCAAAACAATCTTCCGGTAAGTTTAACCGCTTCCCAAGGAGCGCGATAAATTGGATAACTCACCGTAGCCGTGGTAAATAAGCTCACACCCAAGCCATAAACCTCCTCGTCGCCGACCTGAAGCAAGGCCGGTTTCAGAGTGATCGTCTGCTGCTGCTGGTCGCGCTCAATTGTCAAATTAAGAGTATCATTTGGATGAGAGCGAATGTATGATTGCAGACTAGACAATGCTTCAAACTCGCGCCCGTCAATAGTAATGATGGCATCCCCGCCCTTGAGCACGTCAAAAGCCGGACTTTTGGGCATAACCGCGGCCACCTGATGACGAATGTCCTGCGCCCGAGCCCCGGGCGGCAGTTCCTCGTTGATTTCTTGCGGCAGGCCGACAGAAAAGCCAACCGTAAAAAGAATAACCACCACCGCCAAATTCATGATGATGCCAGAGACGATGATAATGGCACGGCGCCACGGCGCCTGAACAGAAAAACTGTCAGCATCAGCCACTGCGCTCTCTTCGCCTTTAATTTTCACGAATCCGCCCAAAGGAATCCAGTTGAGCGAATAGACGGTTTGGCCAAAACGTTTTTTGATGACCGCGGGCGGAAATCCAAATCCAAACTCTTCAACTCCTACCCCAAACCAACGGGCCGCCCAAAAATGCCCGAACTCGTGCACTAGCACGAGAACGAGCAAGGTAAGAATGAAAGTTAAAACGCCAACCATATTTAACAACTAATTCAAAAGGCAAAATGCAAAAATCAAAACTTACTCTACAAAAAGCAGGATTGTAATTCAAATACTATATACTAAATACTGAATACTATATACTCCAATCTATCATACCGTCGTTATTTCTTCCTCTTTGCGCCGCCCTAAATTGCTAATCTGCTCTGTATAATCTTTTATTAATTCATCAAGATCTTTCTGCGCTTGGAAACGATCATCTTCGGTAATTTTTTTCTCCTTTTCCGCTTTGATAATCTGTTCGCGCACTTTTTCCCGAATCTGACGAATTTGCACGCGCCCGGCTTCCAATTTTTGATTCATAACTTTAATCAGCGCTTGCCGGGTTTCTTCGGTCAAGGGCGGCAAGGTTAATCTTATAACCGAGCCGTCGTTAGCCATGCCTAAATTAAGATCGGCCTTGGCTAAACCCTTCTCAATATCCTTGATAATTGTTTTATCCCACGGCTGTACCACGATGGTGCGCGGCTCTGGCACGGCCAAACTGGCGAGTTCCTTGAGGCGCATTTCAGAACCATAGGTCTCAATTTTTAAATCTTCTACCAAACTGGGCGTGGCGCGGTTACTGCGCACGCTTGTAAGCTCGGTTTTCAGATGCTCAATAGCTCTGTCAAATTCTGGCTTGTGCTCTATGACAATAGGCATCATACGACGTCTAAATGTTAAATTCTAAGCACTAATTTCTAAGCCCATACGAAAGTACGAAATCAATACGAATGTACGAAATAGCGTTTGGCCAACGAATGAGGCTTTTTTCGTACCTTTCGTATCTTTTCGTAATTTCGTAAATATAATTTATACGCATTACTTTTTACCGGTCCGGGCCACCCCCAAATACAGCGTTGTTGGCGTTTTAACAGCCGGGTCAATCAATAGAATAGATTTGACCCCAGAGACGGGCAAGGTTTTTGTTTCCCATGTTTCTCCGGCATCGCTTGAACGATAAAGAGTAGTATCGGTGGTGTAATAAAGCTCTGATGGGTTGTTTGGATTTAAGGCAACGGCAAAAATATTAGCAGATGACGGCGGCGTCAGCAAGGACAGAGCAGACCAGGTTGCGCCGCCATCAGTGGTGCGCACTAAACCATACGATGAAACGGCGATAACAGTATCGGGTCTCGTTGGATCAACCGCTAAATCACGGATGGTCATAGCGCCGGCGAATTTGTTCAAGCCCTCACTCATATCCTGCCAGGTCGTACCGCTGTCTTCGGTCTTCCACAAACCGCGTCCCTCCAGCGTCAAATAAAGAGTACTGGCCTTTAGGATGTGGGGCACGATTCGCGTGACTTTCCCTTTGAGACTGACCACTCTCTCCCAGCTCTTGCCGGCGTCACTGCTTCTCAACACATCACCGGTGGTCATCCCAGCGTAAACAATGGAAGGATTTTCACGATTAACCGCCAAAGTCAAAACTTGCTCTTTGAGACGCGTGTCATAATACTGCTGGTCCCAAAATCGCCCGCAGTCAGTTGTCTTTAAAATGCGATTGGCGCTGGCTAAATAAATGGTACAGCGCAAAGCAGCATCATTAGGAACGGCCACGGCATTAATGTCGCCCTGGCGAATCGGCCCTGAAGCCCACCAGCTCTCGGCATTATCATAAGAATAATAAAGGCCATTGCCCTGACTGCCCAAATAAAGAGTACGGCTGTCAGTCGGATCAATCACGAGGACCAATGCGTTCTTGTCGCCCAGTGTCGGGCGGTCGTTGGGAGTTGATGGAAGAACATAATTTTTGGTTACCCAGTTTTCGCCGCGATCCGTTGACTTATAAACACCAACCGGCGGCGGGGGCGGCACATTTTTCTGGCCGCCAAAACCAAAAAAATCAGTAATAGAACAACCGCTTAAAAGCAAGGTCAGCGGCAGGGAAGCGAAAATAAGAGCACGGCGCATAATTTAATTGATTAAAGTGTGATTAAAAAATTATTTAAAGCTAAGCGGCGATTAGCGTTGCGACTGATCATCCATTCCAGCCATTCTAACGACTGATACTTGGCTGACCATTCTTGGAGATGATGTTTCTTCGCTACTTCATCCAGAGTAGGGCGTAAAAAAACATGACTGACTAAACCGGGTTCATTGGCGCACAGCACAAGTAAATCGCGCAGAAGTAAACGCCAGTGCGACAGAACTCTTTTTAAATCAGACGGCGCCAAATCATCAGCTTTAAAAATATTTTCAGTAAAAGCAAATCGTTCCTTTAGCGAACTGCCGCAAAGTTCTAAAAATTGTCGGCTCTCCGTTTGGTAATCTTTAAGGGCGACGGAATTAGAGCGCCAATAAAAAATCAGGCCGGGCCGGCCATGGGACAAGGCCGCGAGTTCAAAGGCCCGAGCGCGGGGAACGCCATCCGCCGTCAAAGTTTCTATAAGCGTACGGCGCGGCACTATTGAGAATAGGCAATGCTGGAGGCGTGAACGAACGGTGGCCGGTAAATTTTCCGCTGACTCCGTCACTAAAAATAAAATGGCTGTTCGGGGCGGTTCCTCCAGAGTTTTCAGCAAAACATTTAATCCTTCAATGGTCATTGAATCAAGATTTTCTATAACAGCGGCACGGCAATTGGCCGTCAATGGAGTCTGCTGGATAGCGGCGATAAAATCACGCACCTCGTCCACGCCAATAGACGAGGTATCGGCCGCCAATTTTAGCCGCAATAAATCCGGATGCTCGTCTCCTCGCCAAGAACGGCAGGAATCGCATTGACCGCAAGCACCCTTGGCGGTAAAGTTATGGCAGAGCATGGCCCGGCTTAACATTTTCACAAATGTTCTTTTCCCCAAATGGCGCGGCCCGGAAAACAAATAGGCGTGGGCATAGCGCCGCTCGGCGACAAGCGCGCTAAAATACTTTTGCCAATAAAATTGGCCAATAAACCCTTCAAAAATCATGGTTCAATTATAGCAGAGATATAACGCTTGCGAAAGATGTTACTGCTAATTCCTAGCGCCTGACGCCTAATTCCTAAAACGATATGCCTCACCAAATCATGCCGCACACGGCCGATGTTAGACTGCTCACGGCGAGCGAAACCTTGCCGGGACTTTTTATTGAAGCGCTTCAGGGCATGGTAGAAATAATGAAGCCAATTATTAAGGTCAAGGCCAAACCAGTGAAACGCCGTATCTCTGTTGAATCGCCTGACCGCACTTCCCTATTGATAGACTTTCTCAATGAGGCGTTGTCAATGTCAGAAATCAATAAAGAAACATATACCGATGTTATTTGGAAAAATTTTGCAGAAAATAGTTTAACCGCAGAGCTCGTCGGCAAAAGTGTCGCCGGTTTTCAAAAAGACATTAAAGCCGTAACCTATCATGAAGCAAAAATCAAACAAAATAAAAAAGGAAACTGGGAAACGGTTATTGTTTTTGATATCTAATATTCTTACGGAATTACGAAACAATACGAAAGGTACGAAAATTGCCTATTCCCGCGATCAACGATATTTCGTATATTCGTATGATTTCGTACTTTCGTATGGCTTTATAACCTAACCCCTATGATTGACAAAAATTTGCTTGTAAAAATTCATGATTGGCTCTGGGAAATTCCTATGAGCTATCGCTCTGATATGCGCGTGCCGGCGCGCGTCTGGACCTCAGAAAAAATGCTTGATGAAATCTTGAGCGACAAATCGCTTGCCCAGGCGGTGAATGTCGCCACTCTGCCCGGCATTGTCAAAGCCGTGCTGGTAATGCCGGACGTGCACGAAGGGTATGGTTTCCCGATTGGCGGCGTGGCGGCCATGAGCTGGCCAGATGGCGTTATTTCGCCGGGCGGTATTGGCTACGATATCAACTGCGGGGTGCGTTTGCTAAAATCAGAGCTGTCCTTTGATGATGTTAGAGCACGCCTTTCTTCTCTAGGCCGCCAACTCTATCACGATGTGCCCTCTGGCGTGGGGCGCGGCGGGAGTCTGAAACTCAATAATCATGAGCTTGACCGCGTCCTCAAAGACGGCGTTGGTTGGGCCATTAAGCACGGCTATGGAGAAACTAATGACGCCAATTATTTAGAATCGTCTGGCGCGCTCGCGAACGCCGACCCAGCAGTGGTGTCGGAGCACGCTAAAAATCGCGGCCGCGATCAGCTGGGCACCATGGGCGCGGGTAATCATTTTGTGGAAGTGGATAAGGTCGCGGAAATTTTTGACTCGGCTGCGGCTAAAACATTCGGCCTTAGGGAGAACCAAATTGTAATTCTCATTCATTGCGGCTCCAGAGGGCTTGGCCACCAAGTGGCTACAGACTATATTCGGCTAATGCAAAAGATAATGCCGCGCTATGGTATTAGCTTGCCGGATCGTGAGCTTGCCTGCGCTCCGTTTTCTTCTGCAGAAGGAAAAAATTATTTTAACGCCATGGCCGCGGCCGCTAACTTTGCCTGGGCTAATCGTCAGCTAATCACGCACGAAATCAGGAATAGCTGGCGCCAAGAATTTGGCGCGAGCG
>Ga0156061_151_pt3 | contig 7713 bp, 8 predicted proteins | sample RifCSPlowO2_02_FD_107714 | JGI IMG/M metagenome (GOLD analysis project Ga0156061, IMG submission 107714) | Candidatus Uhrbacteria bacterium RIFCSPLOWO2_02_FULL_48_12
ACTGACATTTGCAACGCCAGTGGCCTGCCAATTAAATGGACTTGTGTTTGACGGCGTTCCGCCGCTTGCCTTAACTTCAAGGGCAAAACATCCATTGGCCGGAATATTGAATACCGAAATAGGAAAACTGCAGCTTTTTTCGCCACTCTTCATGCTACAAAGCGGCGCCGAATCAATATACTGTAAATCTAAACAACCTTGGTCGGCGGCAGGAGCAGCTGTGCTGGTTCTTAATCCAATATCAAATTGCCCCGTCCCACTAGTCGGGTTTGTAAAAGTGAAGGCTCCGGAAAGGCCGGCAAGCCCTGTAATTGGCGCTCGCCAATATCTCTGCCCAAGATTAGCGTTATTAGCGTCTGAAATTGCCCAATGTCCTATGCCAAAAGTGTGATTTGCATCAAAAGCACCCGAGCCGGCATCGGAGTAAGATGGTCCGCCATCGTTATAAGGAACGATGTTACTGCCACTGACCGTCAGGCCGTAATTTGCCGTCGCCGTACTGATAGGTGTTCCTCCCATCCAAGTTGCCTGAATCTGTATACAGCCGCCTGCCGGAACATCTACGGGAACAGTGTTCCAATGAGCCTCTTTCTGGGTACCCGTAATTGTCGCAATGTCAGCTGTTCTGCTATACGCGAGATCCAGGCAGTTTTGACTTGGACTTAAAGGCGTTTGCGAATATGCAATCTGAATATGCCAAGTGTTACCGGCGCCGGGGGGAACGCTTAATGCAAGGACTCCACCAACACTTTTTATGGCAGAGCCAGCCAGCCAAAATGAACGGTCGTGGTTCGCGATCGTATGCCAATTTCCGAGATAGAATTTGCCCGAAGTATTGGCAACTGATGCGGTGCCCTGATAATAGGTAGGCCCATCGCCAGTGCTATCGTGCGGATACAATGAGGCTGTCCCGTGTGCTAAAGCATAACTCGCAGTCCTTAACATATGACCAGCGATACAGGCGGGCCCGACAACGTTTACGGGTACGTTAGAAACAGTAAAACTTTTTTGACTGTTGCTTAGGGCACCAAGATTAACTGTAATCCAATTCACGGTTGGAATGTCGGTACAATTTTGCGTCTGGGAAAGAGTTGCATATTTGATGACAAATTGAAGCGTATTCCCCGTACCCGGTGCGACATCAATGGCTACTGAAAAATCAAGACTTGTAAAGCTGCGGTTCGTTACCCAATAATAAGGAGAGACTGTCCCGCCGAAAGGTACGTCGAGAAGGGCTCCGTTATTCAATACCGCTAATGTCGCAACCATAGCGCCGGCACCTTCTTGACCAGATGTATATGGCGGAGGCGGTGGCGCCTGTGTTGTCGCGCTCGCACTGATTGATTGGTTAGAGGTATTCCCGGCTGCATCGTAGGATCTAAGACGCATATAGTAGGTAGTTGAAGGAGAAAGACCAGTAATTGCTTTGGTAAGAACATTGCCTACATCAGTATTTTGATAACCAGAGACGAAGTTGGTAAAAGCATTATCGGTTGCTACATCAAGACGGTAACCAGTGACTGCGACATTGTCGGTAGAAGCCGACCAATTGAGAGTAATTTGGGAGGCGGAGTTAGAGGCAGCAGTAAGACCGGTGGGAGTGGAGGGAGGGGTGGTGTCAGAAGAAGGAAAATTCGTATAATCCACATCCAGTATTGGTGCTTGGCTTGCCCCAGCTTCGGAGAACGCCACTTGTATTTTATCTTGGGTAAGTACGGCTATCGGGATATTCAAAAGATCGTGTCCTTCGCGGAGACCGAACGTAGTCACTCCTCCTTTGGCAATAGCGGCAAGACCATTGGTGTTGAGGGTGAATGTGATGTACGAGCCGGTAACCACGCCGGCCGTCGAAATCCGGTTGCTCAACTCGGTCGTGCCGAATTGACTGTAATCGCCCGCGACGAACGAAGAAGACGAACCCGGCGCCGCCGAGACCAACACATACCAATCATTACCGTCATTGGAAGAATCGTTTTTAAGAATAACGAAAAGCTTAACCGTCGCTCCGGTGACAGTCGCGGTACCGAGAATAATTGAAGTGTCAAACGGAAATAGGGCGCGGCGGATTTCGTAGTTGCCAGCGGCGGCAAAACTGGAAACGTTAACATCACGCGCAGTGGCAGTGGTAACAACACTCGTGGCCGCCACGGCGTCATGGACAGCCGTCCACGGGACGCCAGCTTGATAATTTGCAAGAACGCCGTCGGCTACACTTGCAGCTACTGTAAGATGCGAGCTAGCAATCTGGGCCTGAGCTAGATGAGGAGTAAGAACAAAAGATGGATCAGAGCTAATAAAAGAAGTAGAATAGACTGCCACCAAAAGCCAGGAAAAATAAGCTACGAACAGACATACAAACCAATGCCAGAACTTATGCTCGGGCCGGGCGTGCCAGCAGCGGTAAATCAGTAAAAAATCTTTAATTGTCAGCATAGAAGAGTTTGATTTTTGTGTTATTGCTTTGATTCTACCACAAAACGACTAAAAAATCAAGTTTTTACAAACACAAAAAATGGGGCCTCGGGCCCCATCTCTCAATCAATGGTATGAACCTCAGGGCAAGCCCTGAACCCCGCTTGAAAGCGGTAACCCACGCGGCAAGCCACGGGGTTATATAACGATTAATTAAACTTTTACCAACTTTTCCAGTTTTTCTTTAGCCAAAATCAAGCTTTCGCTACTTTCTCTAACGCTTCAACTCGTTTCTCAAGAGCCACGAGCTCAAAGCGATAGGCAACGTTATCGAGCCGAAGTTCAATACGTTCCTGCCCTTGTTTCAAATCATCTATATCTTTCTCAACCTTCTCAAATCCTTGTTTCATATCTTTCTCAACCTTCTCAAATCCCTTTTTTACCATAACAGCTAAACCATCAATTGTTACGTGGTTGTTTTCCATATTTGCTTAAGCTTATACCTATTTTATTAACAATTCAGAGTATAACACCAATTATTAGACGACACAAACAAATCAGCTAGTTAGCTTAATTACTATGGGGTTGAGGTTATGATTTTGTCAACAATTCCGTATTTCTGCGCTTCTTCTGCAGTCATGAAATAATCGCGATCCGTGTTTTTTTCAACTTTAGCGACCGACTGCTTGGTGTGGTGAGCAAGAATTTTGTTTAAACGATCACGGATGCGCAAAATATGCTCGGCGCGAATTTTTATATCCGTGGCCTGCCCTTCAGCCTCGCCCATCACCTGATGAATCATGACCTCGGCGTTTGGCAGAATAAAACGTTTGCCGCGCGTGCCCGCGGCGAGGAGCACCGCCCCCATACTGCCAGCCAAACCAATACAAATAGTTGACACATCGGCTTTGACATACTGAATCGTATCATAAATAGCCATGCCTGAAGTAACCGAACCGCCCGGCGTATTGACGTAAAGCTTGATGTCTTTCTTGGAGCCGTCAGAATCTAAAAATAAAAGCTGGGCAATGACGGTATTAGCCACATGGTCGTCAATCACATCGCCCAAAAAAATAATGCGCTCTTTAAGCAGGCGCGAGTAAATATCATAGGCGCGCTCGCCATAGGTTGATTTTTCAATAACTGTGGGAATGAGGACCATAATGCAAATATAATAGCGCAAACAATGACTAATGTCAAAATCCTAATGACAAATCAACCTCGTTAGAAGTGGGCAAAGCAAGATTTATGCATAAAATATCTTTAAATGAATCAAAAAAACTTATCGTTGATAAAGATGTCCTGTACACTTCTAACGGGGTCAATGACCAAATGACTTAATGACAAAATTTTGATATTAAAACATTGGGGCATTTGCGCCCAAGGCGCATCTGCCTCGGGCATGACATTTGGTATTTGGGCTTAGACATTTGACATTTCATAAAATTATTCTATCTGCCAACCACCGCGTTCGGAGTGCGCCAATCGGCCTGACACGGTAAACCCGGCCGCTTTCTTGTGGCCGCCGCCGCCCAGCCAAGCAGCAAGCTTAGATACGTCTATATTATCTTTGGTGGTGCGCAGACTGCCCTTAATTTGATGGTCAGGTAATTCGGTCAAGACCATGGTAGCGTTGACATCGGCCAAGGAACTTAAAAAATTCGCCAAGCCGTCAAGCGCCTCGTCGCTTAGTCCATGACGGGCAAAATCCTCCTGAAGAATTACAGTTGCCACAATGCCCCAGCGTTCATTGCGCTGTAAACGTGAAAAAATTAAACCCCATAACTGCAGGGCCCCAAGGGGCTGATGACGATAAAGCCCGCGCCAGACTTGACGCGTCTCGGCCCCCCGCGCGTAACATTCCGCGGCAATGGTTAAGGCGCGAATGGTCGTGCCGGCATTGGAAAAATTATCAGTATCGGCAATGATACCGACAAGAATGGCGGTGGCAATGTTCGCGCTAATAGTCCAGCCGCCCAATTTCAAAAGATCATAAACAAGCACGGCGGTCGCCGACGCCGTGGCATCAATTAAATTAATCGTGCCAAATGGCTCATGGATGTGATGATGGTCAATATTTAAAAGCTGACCGCCATTTTCCATGTATCCTTCAAGTTCTAATTGAATGCCAGTGCGATAGATGCTCCCAGCGTCAGTCACCACCACCAAATCGTGGTCAGTCAATTCTATTTTACTGATATCATTATGAATCTCCCGACCGTTCAGCAAAAATGTTAAAAAAGTCGGTATTGGTGAAACGCAAAAAATCGTTGACTTGACTTTGTCTTGCTCAAGAGCAAATATGAGCGCCATAGCTGAACCCAAGGCATCCGCGTCAACGCTTTGCAAAAGAATAAAGATTGGATTTTTGGCTGGCTGCAATATATCCAAGGCCCCGCGATAGTGAGAAAATGCTGTCATGATTGAACTTTATAATGAAAACTGCCCATGGTTGGCTGAACCGCGCAACTTCACTTTATGTCCTGAAGAGAGTCTAGCAAATGCTCCACGTTAGATGCCTGGACTTCTGCTTGGTCAATGGCAAAAATAAGATTGGGCACCGCATGCGTTTCCATGTCGCGGTACAACAAACGGCGTATCTCCGGGGCGGCTTTACGGAGACCCTCCAGAATACTACCTCTGGTGTTTTCTGGCAAGACGCTAATATACACCTTGGCCTCGCGCAAGTCGGGGGCGGCGGCCACACGGGTAATGGTTACCAGCACCCCGGGTGAAGTTTCAAAATTGGAAAGCAGAAATCGACCAATTTGTTCCCGCAAAAGCGAATTAACCTGCTCTGTGCGTCGAGACATAACAATTGAAAACTCTAAATTCAAATATCTAATTTCATACGAAAATACGAAATGAATACGAATACGAAATACGACCGACCACTAGAATGAATAATTTTCGTACCTTTCGTATTGTTTCGTACTTTCGTAACTATATTTCATTATTCTAGCCAAGGGTGCGCACCCGTTCCTCTTCTTGATAAAACTCAAGACTGTCGCCAGCCATAATTTTGGCGTCGGCGGCAATTTGGATCCCGCATTCAGCGCCCGTTGACGCTTCCTTAATAGTTTCTTTGCCGGCCTGCAGGCGTTCTACCGTGCCTTCGCCCATCGCTTCGCCATGCCGTAATATTTTTACCTTGGCGGTTTCTTTAATTAGGCCGCTATCAATGCGCGTCCCGACAATCTGCCATTTTGGCTCTTGGCGAAAAATAGCAAGCACCGTGCCGCGGCCAAGATCAGTGTGAATAATTTCCGGCGTCAATTTTTCAGTCAAACGTTCTTTGAGCTCGTCCAAAAGATGATAAATAACATCAAATGTCTTAATCACAACGCCTTTCTCCTGCGCCAAATCAGCGGCCTCGCGCGTTACTTGAACATGAAAGCCGGCAATCAGAGCGTTGCTCGCCGCGGCGCGCAGAACATCGGCATCAGTAATGTTGCCAAGACCCTTGTTAATCACCTGCACGCCCACCTCCGGATGCTCAATTTTGGCGATGGATTCAATAATCGCCTCCAGCGAGCCGAGTACGTCCGCTTTTAAAAGTATGGGGATGGTAATTTTGGCGGCCCTCGCCTCTTCCGCGCCAATCATTAATTCCACAGCCGCGCCGCGACGCACTTGTTTCTTTTTGACGGGCAGACTATAAGAAACTTTCGGATCACCGGCTTCCAGAATATCGCCAACCTCCGGCGCTTCTTTCAGCCCTAAAATTCGCACGGGCGTTGATGGCGGCGCCGCCGTAATTACGCCGCCGCGATAATCCTTAAGCAAGCGCACCTTGCCAATCATTGTGTCTTCCTGAATCAATAAATCGCCGGGGCGCAAGGTGCCGTTTTGCACCAAAAGCGTGGCGACCGGCCCCTCTCCCTTGTCTATATGCGCCTCAATGACTGTGCCCAAAGCGCGAGCCGAAGGATCAGCCACAATGATTTCTTTTTGCAGTTCAGCTACCAAAACCAAAATCTCCAGAAGATGATCAATGCCTTCGCCGGTTTTGGCGGACAAGGGCACGATAATTGTCTGGCCGCCCCACTCTTCCGGAATAAGATTCATGGCTCCCAACTCCTGTTTAATCTTTTCCGCGTCGGCTTCTGGTTTATCAATTTTATTTATGGCCACCACAAAAGGAAGGCCAGACCCTTGAATAATCGCCAAGGCTTCTTTGGTTTGCGGCTTGATGCCGTCGTCGGCCGCCACCACCAAAATAGCAATATCAGCCACCTTGGCGCCGCGCGAACGCATAGCTCGAAAAGCTTCGTGCCCGGGCGTATCAATGAAAGTTAAAATTTTTCCGTTTTTTTCAACCTGATAAGCGCCAATATGCTGAGTGATGCCGCCGGCCTCGCCCTCTACGACATTTGTATGGCGAATGGCATCAAGCAGTTTTGTCTTGCCGTGATCAACATGGCCCATGACCACAATAATCGGCGGCCGCGGCTGCACTGTTTTAGACTCGGCCAGCGCGGTTTTAATTTTTTCTTCAATGGCCACTGTCCCCGCCTCGCTGGCCGCTTCTGAACTGCGCCGAACCGTAACCCCCAGATCCTCCGCGACTATTGAAGCCGTATCAAAATCTAACCGTTCGTTCACTGAAGATAAAATCCCATTTTTCATAAGTTCGGTCATTAGAAGAGGCAGGGAGAGATGAAGGGCTTGGGAGAATTCACGAACTGTTAAATAGGGCGGCAGTTCAACCTCTTTGGGCGCTTCTTGAATCGCTTGATCAATGGCCGCTTGTTTATCGCGCGCCGCCTTATCGGTAAGTTCGCGCATTAAAGACGGCCATTTTTGCAAAATGGTGTCAGCTACGCGATCATCAACTTTTATGGCGCGACGGCCAATGTCAAAACCGATCTTGGGTAGCATGTCCCTAAGGTAATTTGGCGAAACATTGAGCTTGCGGGCTAATTCTGATACATTCATATAGTGATGAATTCAAAATGCAAAAGGCTCAGCCCAAGGCTGATCCGCCTCGGGCGGAAAAACTTATAACTTAAAACTTTTGATTATACTGCTTGTTAAGTAAGAGTTAGCGAAGTATACTGAAAAAAATTATGTCTGTCAATTACGCTCCCGCCGGTTTTTTGTTTATTGATAAACCCGTCGGCCCAACATCACACGATGTAGTGGATGAGGTAAGACGCGCTTTGGGCGGGCGACGGACCGGTATTAAGGTTGGCCACGCCGGCACCCTTGATCCGCTGGCTTCCGGCCTTCTTGTCATTGGCGTTGGGGCAACCACAAAATTGTTATCTCGTCTGGTTGGACTGCCTAAAACTTATGAGG
>Ga0156061_101_pt2 | contig 7567 bp, 4 predicted proteins | sample RifCSPlowO2_02_FD_107714 | JGI IMG/M metagenome (GOLD analysis project Ga0156061, IMG submission 107714) | Candidatus Uhrbacteria bacterium RIFCSPLOWO2_02_FULL_48_12
CTGAAAGCCAAGGCGATGGCCGATGACGAGCCTCACCAGAAAAAGATTTCGCAACTCGTCGAAGGCCTCTTCGCTTTCGCTGAAGCTCACCGTGATGAGCTGACGGATGGTGGCAAGCGTAAGACAGTCGAAGTGCCAACGGGCACCTTCGGCTGGCGTATGACACCGCCGTCTGTGAAGCTTCGGGATATCGAATCAATTCTGGAAAGTCTGAGGGAGCTTAAGCTGAAGCGCTTCATCAGGACGAAGGAGGAAATAGATAAGGAAGCGATGCTGAAGGAGCCTGAGGTAGCCAAAACGGTTAAGGGTGTATCCATTAGTCAACACGAGGAGTTCGTAGCAAAGCCGGCAGAGTTGGAAGTCGAGATAGCAACTCAGGTCGACAAGCTTAAGAAGGCTGCTGCCTAAAAACTGCCTATCCACTAGCTCACGACCCGCCTAGTAGCAAAAGCAAACAGCGGGTCTTCTTTTTTAATTTTCCAAAGAATTTTGCCGCCTCATGCCAAAGGCAGATCATCCTCTGGCTGAAAAGAAAAATTTGAAATTGTGTATAAATTTATTTTGCGAACTGAAAGTTAGGTTAATCCTAACCTCTGGTTCAAATTTTAGCAAATGGGACCTACCCTAGGCCTAATCTCATAATTGACACTCCGTTTCACATATGATACACTATTGTCATAGTTATGAAAAGCAAGAAAAACCTATTAGAACAGCTAAAATCACTGCCCTATTTCAGCAAGAATACTGTTTATCAGCTCGGCAAGCAGTTGGGGCTTAAAGACTCTACGGTTGACACCTACATCAGCCGCTTTTTGAAGTACAAAGAAATTTTTCAGCTCAAAAATGGATTATACGTTTCTGCAGATTTTTTCGACAAAAATAGAAACGATATTTCTTATTCGTTCTATCTCGCCAACATCATTCGTACGCCGTCGTATGTAAGCTCGTGGGCGGCCCTCCAGTACTATAATCTCACCACCGAGGCAATACATTCTATAACTTCAGTCACACCTAAAGTTACGAGAGACTACCAGACAAAAGCAGGCAACTTTGCATATCAGTCAATCAAAAAAGAACTTTTTTCGGATTTCTCTCTGGTAAAAGGAAAGTTTGATTTTTTCATAGCTTCTCCCCCAAAGGCACTGTTTGATTTGCTGTATTTCAGATCCAACCAGTTTCGCGGCGTTCCATTCGAAAAGATTAAAGCATCGGTTGAAGAATCGCGGATAGATATTGACGAAATGGACAAAAAAGAACAGGCAAAATTTTATGCAATGATTAAAAATATCTCCCATGAGTGAACAGATTTCAGCGATATTAAAAAGAAAGCTAGATGATCTCGCCGCTTATGGCGGGATTGACGCGGAAACGCGCCGCAACGCCCTCAAAGAAGAGCTGCAGTTTCATATTCTCAATTTCATTTATCATCACCAGGAATACAACAAATGGATCATATACGGCGGCTCCGCGCTTCGTATCATTCATGGACTCGATCGCATGTCGGTTGATCTTGATTTTGAAATTTCTCACGCAATAACGGAGAAATTTTTGGAGGAGTTAAAGAAAGAAACCAAAGATTACTTCACAAATACATACGGTGCTGGAGCTGATTTTCTCACAGTGAAAGTAACAACTGGCAGGGGGTTACTTTTGAAATTCCATGTGGGTGATGAACTAAGCTTTGGGCATCCATCAAAACAGGTTCATGTAAAAATCGATCTCAACCACTTCGTTGCTCCAAAAACTGTGACTGAACGCAGGCCGATAAATCGCGACCAGCTTTCTTTTATAATTGTGACCTACAATATGGGCGCGCTTATGGCGAGCAAGCTTGCCGCCATTTTTTTACGCGGGACGCATGGCGTGGGAGAAGCTACTTATGAAGAAAAAGGGCGCGATATTTATGACCTCCTTTGGTATATGAGCAAAAAGGTAGTGCCGGATTTTGATTACCTCACAGCCAAAGGTATTGATGCAAAAGATCCGCGTGTACTTTTTGATAAGCTCACGCTTCAGATGAATAAAGTAAGTGATGAAAATCTCAAACAGGATCTTTTGCCCCTTTTTACAAATCGAACATATATTGACAACTGGCTTAAAAATTGGCGAGAGAGTTATTTTCGACTCCTTGACGATTACAAGATTCGCACGGTAAAAGAGCTTGAGAGCATTGGAGTACATCAGGATTTTCATTCAGATAATTTTTCCTTTGTGTACTGGTACAAAACGGAAGACGCCAGTTCGGTCAGGATTGCCTACACTATAAGCGACTACTGGATTACGTTTGGAGACGGCAACCTGCCGACAAAAATCAATGATAAAGTAATTGATTTCGTTTCAGATGATATAAAAGTCCGACTAAATGATAAGCTTAAGCAGTATGTGACACTTTTTTATGACAAGACCGAATCCTATTTTAAAAAGACTAACCGGATAATGCTCGGGGATGGCATTGTCACTAAAGTTATCCGGATGACGGCCGATAATTTGAACCAGAAAGAGCAAATCGTACTCAATAAGTCGGCCATGCTCTCTTGCGAACTTGACGATTTATTGAAATAAAAAGCCCAAAAATATGAAAAAGGAAATCACCACCAAGACCAAAAAAGAAATTTACCCACGCACCAGTCCCGCAGTGGCGGGACGGTGCGGGGTTCCGCTCCACGGAACCCCGTTCGGCAAAAAGCCGTGGCTGTAAAGCCGTGGAGCTTCACATCAACTAACTAGTGGGGAGTGCAGAGGCGATAATGGTAGTTTGACGATGAATTGACTGATGGGACGACAAGAATAGAAATAATTAATATTGGTGGTCACGAAAATTTTTGTATTTTCTAAAGTGTTCAATCTCAATGTATAGCCGAGGGACTCCATTAAGCGACCTTAAGGGTATTGGCCGAGCAACAGCCGCCGCATTTCGCCGTTTAGCGATTAGCACGGTTGGTGATTTAGTTTATCATTTACCCGCTGATTACGAAGATTTTAGACAGCAGTATAGCATAGCCGCGGCGCCGCTCGGCGCGCCGGCAACACTTAAGGGGTCGTTTATCAGTTTTGATAACCGGCCTAGTTGGCATAAGCGCCGCTTGGCCATCACTGAAGGGCTCTTGCAGGACGACACAGGCGCCATGAGAATTATTTGGTTTGGCCAGCCATATATCGCGCGCGCTGTTCCTTTGCACACGCCTTTGTATATTTCCGGCACAATTGAACTCTATCAAGGTGCGCGCCAGATGACCAATCCTGTTTGGGAGCGCGTTAGCGACAGTCCGGTTCACACCTCTCGCCTGGTGCCATGGTATGGTTTAACAAGAGGATTGACGCAAAAGCAAATGCGCTTTTTTATAGAAACAGCGCTAAATGGACTCGCGGTGGAAGACTGGTTTCATGAAAAATTTAGGCAACAGCATCGGCTGATGGCCATAGCCGCGGCTTTGAGAACAATTCATTTTCCGGACAATGAGGTTGCGGCCAATTTGGCGCGCCGTCGTTTGGCTTTTGACGAGTTGTTTTTTTTGCAGATTTCTCGCCTTTTTTTGCGTGAGCGCCGGCAAACCTTAAGCGCGCCGCAAATATCAAAGATGATGACGCCCATGGCCATGACTGCGCCTTTGGGAATTAAACTAACTTCAGATCAGGAGCGCGCCGTTGTTCAAATTTTTGAAGATTTAAAAAAGTCATATCCCATGCAGAGGTTACTGCAGGGCGAGGTGGGCAGCGGCAAAACGCTGGTGGCGGTCATGGCCGCGGCCGCCGCGGCGCTGAATGGATACCAAGTGCTTTATCTTGCGCCCACTGAAGTGCTGGCTCATCAGCAGTATGAGATTATGCGCCAGTGGCTGGCACCCTTCGGTGTTTCGGCAGTTCTGCTGACCCGTTCGCGTTTTGAGAGTTCTAATATGCCGGCGGCCGGCAGAAGCGCCGTGCTCAAGGCGTTGGCTGATGGCACGGCCAATGTGGCAGTGGGCACGCACGCTCTGCTTCAGAGGCAGGTGCGCTTCAAAAATATCGGTTTAGTGGTTGTGGATGAACAGCATCGTTTTGGCGTTAAGCAAAGAATGGCCGCTCAATACAAGACTGGCGGTCTCACGCCGCACCTTTTGTCTATGACCGCGACGCCAATTCCGCGGACACTGCAATTGGCATTTTTGGGGGACCTTGATATTTCTACTCTGCGCGCCATGCCGCATGGGCAGAGAATCATCAAAACTTTTCTTTTTGGCCCCCCAGATCGCCGCCGCGTGGAAATAGGGATTCGCCGCCGTATTGATAGGGGCGAGCAAGTTTTTGTGGTGTGTCCTTTGATTGATCCATCAGATAAGCTTGGCGTGAAGTCAGTGACGGCTGAATACGAGCGTTTGCGCGAGGAAGCTTTTCCTCAAGCGAAGATTGGTTTATTGCATGGTAAGCTTAAAAGCGGCGAGAAAGAAAACATCTTGCGGGCTTTTCGCGACGGGCGATTGCAGATGCTGGTTGCCACCACGGTCATTGAAGTTGGTTTAGATATCGCGGGAGCTACTATTATTGTTATTGAAGACGCCGAGCGGTTTGGTTTAGCCGAGCTGCATCAATTGCGCGGCCGGGTTGGCCGCCGCGGCAAAGAGGGGATCTGCGCGCTTTTCACCTCGGCGGCGTCTTCGTTGGCTCGCCGCCGTCTGGAAGCATTCGCGCGCACCACTGACGCGTTTCAATTAGCCGAACAGGATCTAAAGCTCCGCGGGCCGGGCGAGTGGTTTGGCGCCGAACAATCGGGCTTTACCGAGTTTAAAGTTGCTGATTTAAACGATGCAGCGCTTTTGGCCGAAGCCAGATCAGCGGCCATGGAAATAATAAATAGCGACCCTAATCTTGCCTCTTACAATCTCATTCGCTTAAAAGTGGATGATCTTTTATCAAAAGAACATCATTTGTCGTAGCTAAGTCGTTACTGTTGCTGTGGTCTCTTGATATGGCCCCCCCTTTGGATTAAAAAAAGACATCAGCGCTTTGACGCTCTGATCTTCAGTCCAACAGTCCATCCCGTTAGAAATCCTGCTGTTGTCAGCGAATTTGCTTCGTTGGCAAATAGTTTGGTTGATTTAGTTCTATTATATAGTTCTTGTCAGGTTTAGTTCCAACCATTTCTAACGGGGTCCAGACTATTGGACTGAATCTTTAGATCGGCATTCTAGTATGCTGACACGTCGGAGATTTAAGGCGAAGATTTTAGGTTTGGATTTAAGGGAGTGAGCGCGGCAAGTTAGTTAGAGAGAGCGCACTCAAGAGCTTCTTGCACTGTGGTTACTTTATGAAGAGTAAGAGCTGGCTGTCCGTGCAGTTCTTGTTTGGGTACGACGGCTTGTTTGAATCCGAGCCGAGATGCTTCCTCAAGGCGCCGCTCTAAATCCATGACGCTCCGCACTTCCCCTTGCAGACCCACCTCTCCCATAATAATTAAATCAGCGCTTAAGGGTATGTTTTTTAGGGCCGAGGCGATAGCCAGCGCCACTGGCAAATCCACGGCTGGTTCTGTTGCCTTAAGTCCGCCAACAATATTAAGGTGCACGTCGTAATAAGCCAGAGGAAATTTCAGACGTTTTGACAGCACGGCGATTAAAAGCTGAAGGCGATTAAGATCAAAACCCGTGGCGCGGCGCTGGGGATAGCCGAATCGAGTTTTAGAAACCAGCGCCTGCGCTTCTATGAGAAACACGCGCGCTCCTTGCAGGAGGGCCGTCACCGCAGATCCCGGCACATCGGTTTGCCGCTCTTGAAGAAAAGTCGCTGATGGGTTTGGTACTTCTATAAGCCCTTCATTGGTCATTCGCCACACGCCGATTTCCTGCACGCCACCAAACCGGTTTTTCACGGCGCGAAGAATGCGATATGGTCCGCCCTGCACTCCTTCAAAATATAAAACTGCGTCAACCAGATGTTCCAGAGTTTTGGGTCCGGCTACCTGCCTGTCTTTGGTAATATGTCCGATCAGAAACAAGGGAACGCCGGTCTCTTTGGCCGTGGCCATGAGCTTCTCTGTTGCGCGGCGTAGCATAGATGGCTGACCAGCTGCCGCACCTTCGGACTTAATGGTATTTAGAGAATCTATAATAGCCAGAGCCGGACGGACATTAATAATCGTTGCCGTGATTGTGTCAATGTCGGTGTGCCCAAGAAATTTTAGGTTGTTGGCGCTAAGATTTAATCTATCCATGCGATTTTTAATTTGTTCGGCTGATTCTTCGCCCGAGATATAAAGTACCCCACTCCGCTCTCTTAGAGCTTCACGGGGCGGGCCATCAATCATCTTCGCTGCCACTTGTAAGAGAAGCGTTGATTTACCTATGCCCGGATCGCCGCCGATTAAAACTAGGGCGCCGGGCACAAGCCCGCCGCCGAGGACCCGATCAAATTCAACCGACCCGGTACTTTCTCTCGGGGCATTTGCTTCGGCGGCGAGAGAGGCAAAATCAATCACCGCCGCGGCCTTGGCCGAAGAAACAACCGGCGCCGAGCGGACACTTTCTTTTAGCGTGTCCCATTTGCCGCACTCGCGGCACCGTCCCTCCCATTTAGGAAATTGCGCGTCGCAGTTGGCGCAGTGATAAATGGTTTGTGGTTTGCCCATTGAATTGTCGGTGAATGTCTACTGGCGAGTTTTTGATTTAACAAGAGCGCAGTTCAACATGCAAATGAGATCCCTCGCACAAAACTTCATCATCGGGACGCAGGTTGAATTGACTGCCACAGAAGCGCAATACGGTGTCTTGTAGAGTTGCACATCCTCCTACTGGGGTGGCAAAATCAACGGCGCAGGAAAACCCGCTGTTCGGCGTGAATGGTCCGGTGGTATTGAGTCGGCCATAATGTTTGGAGCCACGATGATGCTGACAGTTTTGCTGATACCCGGGTTGTGGATTAAAAATTTCATTAGAGTCCCACGGTTGACATGTCTCATTAAAGAGATTATCGTCTGAAATACTGGTGATAGTCTGCATCCCTTTTGCTTGAACGCAAGTTATCAATTCCGCCAGTTTAATAGTGGCATTTGCTTTTTGGTCATTCTTTGTGGCTAAATCAAGTGGAATAGGGAAGCAACAGCATGTTTGTTCTGGCGCCGTGCGACTAGCGAACCCACATCGCTCGCCGCTTAGGTCAATTTCTCCCTGCAGAGACTGACATGATGGTTGTTCTTTTTGTGTTTGAGGGTCTAGCCATCGGCATGATTGATATCTTGCCGCTTCTAATATTTTCACCTGTTCTAATTCTTTTTTTTCTACGACCGCAACGCGTAAGGCCTTGAATATTACCAAATCAGAGTTTATTAAATTCAGGATAGTATATGACCCTAACATTAGTACTAGTCCCATAATGGCGCCGCCAATGTAACTTTTGGCTGTGCCGATTTGATTGACGTTGCCGCCGGCGGTTAACCATATAAAACCAGCGATCATGATAACTACTGTAGCTACAATTGTAGAGGCAAGTACGGCGAATTTATACAAAGAGGCAAGATATTCTCCAATCCAAGGAATGTGTAGGCACCCTGCTGCCTTTGTTTCGTTTATCTCCGGGCAAGATTTAGGATTTTGGT
>Ga0156061_118_pt2 | contig 7518 bp, 7 predicted proteins | sample RifCSPlowO2_02_FD_107714 | JGI IMG/M metagenome (GOLD analysis project Ga0156061, IMG submission 107714) | Candidatus Uhrbacteria bacterium RIFCSPLOWO2_02_FULL_48_12
AAACTAAATCCGATGGAAGTTTTTGAAACGGCGATCAAGAACGTGTCGCCCGTGGTGGAGGTCAGAAGCCGTCGCGTGGGCGGCGCGAATTATCAGATTCCGGTACCTGTTCGGCCGGAGCGCAGGATGATGCTGGCCTATCGTTGGCTCATTGAGGCCGCGGCCGCGGCCAAGGGCAAGCCAATGAAAGAAAAATTAGCCGCCGAAATAATGTCCGCCGCCAACAATGAAGGATCGGCCATAAAGAAAAAGCAGGATGTTCATAGAATGGCGGAGGCCAATCGGGCCTTTGCGCATTTTGCTCGTTATTAAAATTTATCCATGCCCCGAGAATACAGTTTAGAAAAGACAAGAAACATAGGGATCATTGCCCATATAGACGCCGGCAAGACAACCGTTTCGGAACGGATTCTTTTTTATACTGGAAAGAAACATAAAATTGGAGAAGTGCATGAGGGTGAAGCCACCATGGATTGGATGGCGCAGGAGCGTGAGCGCGGCATTACCATCACGGCCGCGGCCACCACTTGTTTTTGGAAAGATCATCGCATCAATCTTATTGATACTCCGGGCCACATTGATTTTACGGCCGAGGTCAAGCGGTCACTGCGCGTACTGGATGGCGCGGTGGTTGTTTTTGACGGTGTGGCTGGCGTGGAACCGCAGTCGGAAACCAACTGGCGATACGCCGACGAATATGGCGTGCCGCGGCTGTGCTTTGTCAATAAGTTAGATCGCACCGGCGCGGACTTTTACAAAGACTTGGCCTCAATTCATGATCGGTTAACAAAGCGAGCCCATCCTATTCAATTGCCAATTGGCGCGGAAGACACCTTTATCGGCATTATTGATCTTTTTGACAAAAAGGCGCGCGTCTATCTGGATGACCTAGGCACTAAGTTTGAGGATAGAGAAGTGCCGGAAGAATTGAAAAATAAAGTGGAAGAATATCGCCACAAGCTGATTGAAGCCATTGTTGAGAACGACGAGGATTTGATGCATCAATATTTGAGCGGCCATGAACCGCCCGCGGCTGACCTGAAGCGCGTGCTTCGTCAAGCCACAATCAGCGGCGCTATTGTGCCGGTTCTTTGCGGCTCGGCTCTGAAAAATAAAGGCGTGCAATTTATGCTTGACGCGGTCATTGATTATCTGCCAAGCCCGCTAGATGTTCCGCCGCTTGAAGCGATGGATGCCGACCATCCTGACAAAGCAATTCTTATTAAGCCGGATGACACTGAACCATTTACCGCTTTGGCTTTCAAGGTTGTTTCCGATCCGTTCGTTGGCAAGCTGGCGTTCTTTAGAGTTTATTCGGGAACGCTGGCGGCCGGTTCTTATATTTTGAATACCGTCACGGGCAACAAAGAACGCCTCGGCCGCATCGTGCGTTTGCATGCCAATAACCGTGAAGACGTAGATATGGTTTACGCCGGAGAAATAGCCGCCGCTGTTGGTCTAAAAGATACGTTTACCGGTCATACTATTTGCGACCCCAATCGTCCGGTGATTCTTGAATCTATCGTGTTTCCAGAGCCGGTTATTTCTGTCGCCATTGAACCAAAAACCAAAGCCGATCAGGAGAAAATGGGAATTGCTTTGCAAAAACTGGCTGAGGAAGATCCAACTTTTCGCGTGCGCTCCGACGAAGAAACAGCCCAGACGCTTATTGCCGGAATGGGGGAGCTTCATCTTGATATTATCATTGACCGCATGAAGCGTGAGTTCAAGGTTGAGGCGAACGTGGGCAAGCCGCAGGTCGCGTACAAAGAGACAATTAAAAAGACGGCCGAAGCAGAAGGCAAGTATATTCGCCAATCAGGCGGACGCGGTCAGTATGGGCATTGCTGGCTAAGAGTCAGTCCGCGCGCCGCCGGCACTGGTTTTGAGTTTGAGGACGAAGTGAAGGGCGGGGTCATACCCAAGGAATACATACCGGCTATTAAGAAGGGCGTGCAGGAAGCGCTGGATCGCGGAGTGATTGCCGGCTATCCGGTCATTGATATTGAAGTCGCGGTTTATGATGGTACTTATCACGAAGTTGACTCTTCAGAAGCGGCCTTCAAAATCGCTGGATCAATTGCCCTGCAAGATGCCGTGAAACGGGCTAATCCTGTCATCTTGGAGCCGGTTATGAAAATTGAAGTTATTACGCCGGAACAGTTTATGGGAGATGTTATTGGCGACTTAAACGCCAAGCGCGGGCAGATTCAGGAAATGCGTGATCGCGCTGGAGTTAAAGTGATTGACGCGGCAGTGCCTTTGGCTGAAATGTTTGGCTATGCCACAGGTCTTCGCTCAATGTCGCAAGGCCGCGCGAGCTACAATATGGAATTTTCGCACTATGCGGAAGTTCCCAGAAATGTCGCGGAAACAATTATTGGAGAGAAGACAAAATAAGATAAAATTTGGTTTGGGTCTGTTTTGTATTGTCACGCCGCACGCGCGGCATTTTTTTGTAAATCAATTAAAAAAACTTGAAAAATGTTTGGAACTGTGCTATAATATAGTTATAAATCAATAAAATTGGCTAATTTTAGCCATTTATTAAAACAAACAGTATGAAACAAATCAAAATAAAACAAATAGACCCTAGATTCCATACCCATGTACTTGGTTTGGCATCCGTGGCCGCGGCTTTTACAATCGTGTCTGCTGGCGCGCCATATCTTTTGGCGCAAACTGATTACACACAGCCAGTGCCTGATACAATTTTAACCGCGCCTCTGCCAGTTGATCAGCAACCGGTAAATACCCAGCCGCCATCTTCAGGGCTAATTCCCACACCTGCGCCAATTCAGGAACCCGGTACCGCGATGGTGCCCTGCGTGCCGCCCGGCGGTTCTCTGCCGCCTGATGTTCAACTGCCGCCCGGAACTACAGCTCAACCATGCCCGACTGGTTCCAGCGGCGGGCAATTCGGCCAAGGCCAGCCGACGGGCAAACAAATGCCGCCCGGAGAACGTCAGCCCATGGGTCAGCCAAATGGGGGGGATGGTCAGGACGTAGAGCAGTTTCAGGAGTTTATTGATCCTCGCGAAGTTAAGAATGCCCTCAAAGAGATTGCTCGCATGACCACAGAGCTTAATCGTTTTGCCAAACAAGCCAAACAATTGCCGGAAGTATTGACCCAGATTCAATCATTGAAGAGTAAGCTTCAGGAATTTAAAAATTCTATTTCCCAAACGGAAAAGCAGAATGATGCCGGTGAGTTGCGCTCTGCCATGCAGGAATTCTGGGATGCTCAGCCCTGGGAAGAAGTGAACAAAATACGGGTGATCGTGGAATTGCCCAGAGAACTTAAATTGATTGATCGTGAGCTCAAAAAATTAGAGAAATTAGCTGCTAGCAAGACGTTCCCCAAAGTAGGTCTTGATGTTGAGATTCTTAAAGAAAATCTTCGTCAGTTGCGAGAAGCATACAATGCCGCTCTAGCCGCGCAAAAGGGCGGGGACAGCGAGGAGGTAATGGAGGTCATGGAAGTATTCCATGAAGGCGGTCATCCCGGCGAGATATCAAGCGTGATATACCGCTTGCGGGACATTCGCCGCTTCACCAAGACCATTAAAGACAAGGAGGTCCAAGAGCAGATCAATGAAATTCTTCAGCCGATTATTGATTCGTTCAACAAGGGTGAATTCCGTGACGCCCGCGAACTTATGGACGACACCTTTGATGAGATGACCAAACTCGCCAATTTGGCTCTGCGCATTCAGCGCCGCCGTGTTGGCAACCGCGATGACATGGTTGATAAATTCCAAGCATTAGAAGAAAAAATAATGGCTAAGCTTGAAAAGTTTGAAGCAGATGATGAAAAGCGTGAGGTAGAGCAGAAAAAAGTAAATACTACGGAATCGCAATCACCGTAAGCAGGATTGTCGCTCCCTACTGCGACTCTGGCGGTGAAGGCGGGTCCGGTTAAAGCTATCACCCCTAGGGTTTGCAAGAATAGTTTAGCATTTGACCATAACGCCGCTCTTTTGAGCGGCGTTATGTTGTTATTGTGTCGTAATTTACCCAACGCACCAGTCCCGCCACTGCGTGGACGGTGCGGGGTTTCCCGCCTACGCCAAGGCTTCGGCGGACAGGCGCTCCACCCCAATCTCTGTGGAGGCCATCCGCCTCGGGCGGATAAAGTAGTGGAGCTTCATCTACCCTTGACATTAAAATTAGGCACTGGTATTATAATGACCGACGCTAACAAGCGTCAGCTATTTATTTTTAATTAAATAATCTCGACGACTGGGTAAAACTCCCTGCCCGAGGCCGGGAGGTCGTACGAAGGAGATAAGCCATATATGGCCGAAAAATTCTCTCGTTCTAAGCCGCATATTAACGTCGGCACCATTGGCCACGTTGACCACGGTAAGACTACGTTAACCGCCGCCATGCTCGCGGTTTTGAGCGCGGCCGGTAAAGTCGCTCAGAAAAAGAGCGTGGACGATATTGACAACGCGCCCGAGGAAAAAGCGCGCGGCATTACCATTGCCACGGCTCACGTGGAATATGAGTCCGATGCGCGGCATTACGCGCATGTTGACTGTCCTGGTCACGCTGACTATGTCAAGAATATGATTACCGGCGCGGCCCAGATGGATGCGGCTATTCTGGTGGTTAGTGCGACAGACGGCCCCATGCCCCAAACCCGCGAGCACATTCTTTTGGCTCGTCAGGTGGGAGTGCCTTCCATTGTTGTTTTCGTCAACAAAGTTGACATGGTGAGCGACAAGGAGCTCATTGATTTAGTGGAGGAGGAAATTCGCGATCTTCTGACCAAGTATAAATTTCCGGGTGACAAGACCCCCATCATTCGCGGTTCGGCTCTAAAGGCCCTGGAAAATCCGACAGGCGAAGAGGCCAAACAAATTCTGGAGCTCGTTAAAACTCTTGATGAGTACGTGGCTGAACCAATTCGCGAAACTGATAAACCATTCCTCATGCCCATTGAAGATATTTTCTCCATTGAGGGGCGCGGCACAGTGGTCACCGGTCGTATTGAGCGGGGTATCATTAAGCTTAATGATGAAATTGAAATTATCGGACTCCGCGATACGCAAAAAACAGTTGTCACCGGCATTGAAATGTTCAACAAACAGCTTGACGAGGGACGCGCCGGCGACAATGCCGGAATTTTGCTTCGCGGCGTCAAGAAAGAGGAAGTGGAACGCGGGCAGGTATTGGCTAAACCCGGCACGGTGACGCCGCACACTGAATTTGAGGCCGAGATGTATACCCTAACCAAAGATGAAGGCGGTCGCCACAAACCGTTTTTTGCCGGTTATAAGCCGCAGTTTTACATTCGCACCACTGACGTAACAGGAGAGGTTCAATTGCCGGCTGGCACAGAAATGGTGATGCCCGGCGACACTACTAATTTGACAGTTAAACTCATTTCTCCGGTAGCGCTTGAAGAAAAACAGCGCTTTGCTATACGTGAGGGTGGGCATACTGTCGGCGCGGGTGTCGTGACGAAGATTCTCAAATAAAATCCGGCGCTAGCCGTTTGTTCTTTTCATTTTTTCTCGTCATGGCAAAACCAACAGATCAGCCGTCCGACGAACACCGTCAGCGCATCCGGATTAAAATCAAGGCCTATGATCATAAGATTATTGATCAGTCGGCGCGGACGATTATAGATACGGCCAAACGCTCCGGCGCGGATATCATCGGCCCCATTCCTCTGCCGACCGAGAAAAATAAGTTCACTGTTATCCGCTCACCGTTCGTGCACAAAGATTCTCGGGAGCAGTTTGAGATGAGAATTCACAAACGTCTAATTGATATAGTGGAACCAACACCAAAAACCATTGACGCCCTGATGGGTCTTAATTTGCCAGCCGGCGTTGATGTAGAAATAAAAATGTAAAGATTAAAATTTTTGGTTACCGCTTGGTAACATTATTCGGAGCAACCCTCTGCCCATGGCGGGGGAAGTACCCCGAGCCGTAAAGTTTCCTAGTTCACGAGGAAGCCGGGCTCTGGGCCCGGCTTTCCGAGTATTTAAGAAATATAGCCAAAATCATGAAATTCATCATCGGCTACAAATCATATATGACCCAAACCCACCGACCAGACGGCCGGGTGGTGCCGGTGACTGTGATTAAAGCAGAGCCATGTGTGGTGACGCAGGTTAAAAAAGTTGACAAAGATGGTTATATTGCGTTTCAGGTCGGCAGCGGCGCAAAAAAAAGTGTGAATAAGCCGATGGCCGGTCACCTTAAAGCATTGGGTGCGATTAGACGATTGCGTGAATTTCGTCCGCGGGCAGGAGACAAGGCGCCGGACTATAAAGTGGGTGACAAATTGGATATTTCACAATTCGCGGCCGGAGATAAAGTCAATGTTACTGGGCACTCAAAAGGCCGCGGTTTTCAGGGCGTGGTTAAACGTCATGGCTTTCACGGCAGTCCAAAAACGCACGGGCACAAAGACCAGTTGCGCATGCCCGGTTCAATTGGCGCGACCGCTCCGCAGAGAGTCTTTAAGGGTATGAGAATGGCCGGTCATATGGGCAACGCGCGTTCCACTGTCAAGCATTTGGAAGTGGTGGATGTTAATTTAGAAAAAGGAGAATTAGCGCTGAAAGGGGCTGTTCCGGGAGCGCGCTGGGCACTTCTTTTGATACATCAATCATAACATTATGATTAAGATTAAAATTTACAATCAGAAAGGTGTTGAGGTTGGCGAAAAGGTGCTAAACGAAAAAGTGTTTGGTTTAAAGCCGCAGCCGGTGCTGGTGGAGCAGGCGGTGGCGGCTGAACGCGCCAACGCTCGTCAGGTGCTCGCGCACACCAAAACAAAAGGCGAAGTGAGAGGCGGCGGTCGAAAGCCATGGAAGCAAAAGGGTACTGGTCGAGCCCGCCAAGGATCAATCAGGGCTCCGCAGTGGCGCGGCGGCGGCGTAGTATTTGGCCCGCGCAAGGATCGCAACTACGCGGTCAAGATTAACAAAAAAATGAAGCGGCTGGCCTTGCTGATGGCGCTTTCCGACAAAGCGGCCAATAACCGTTTGGTTGTTTTAGATAATTTGGAGGTTAGCGGTAAAACCAAAGAGTGGAAATCGCTTAGTCAGAATCTGTGGAAAGCTGTGGCTCCGACCCTAAAACAAGAGCCGACGACGCTCATTATTGCTCCGGCCGTCTCTTTGTCTCTTAGAAGGGCAATTCAAAATGTGCCAAGAGTAACAGCGCTGCGCTCAGATAGTTTAAATGTTTCTTCTGTTTTGAAACATGCCTTCGCCCTCACCACCGTGACCGGGCTTGATTCTCTGGAGCATTGGCTGAGTGAAAATAAGAAATCTTGATATGCCCCGTAATACAACATTCATAACCAAGATGTAATTATGCATGATTTACCACATTATCATTGTCAGTCCTGTCCAACAGGTATGACTTCTTTCTTAACTGGCAAACATCCCGAAATGTTTGCCCATGAATGTTGATATACGGGGTATGGGCGTGTTCAAGAAAATTTTTAAATCTGACGATTTGGCAGAGACCCCTGCGGCGAAGGCGCCGG